>ULPS01011427.1_pt1 | contig 13161 bp, 10 predicted proteins | sample 1953711 | NCBI WGS metagenome assembly ULPS01 (sample SAMEA4835635, study PRJEB28245) | human gut metagenome | biome: gut microbiome; material: fecal sample | place: Denmark | collected 2008 | reverse complement strand
GTCCATGTAGAGTTCTTTACACTTAAGATTATGCACTCCAGGGGATGCCCGCCGATCAGATTGCCTTTATCCATGACGCCAACACCGAGGTGCGGAAAAAAGAGCTGTTTGCGAAGGTCCGTACCGGCCAGGTGCGTGTCCTGCTGGGCAGCACCGCAAAAATGGGTGCTGGCACCAATGTGCAGGACCGGCTTGTGGCTCTTCACGACCTGGACTGTCCGTGGCGACCGGGAGACCTTGCACAGCGCAAGGGCCGCATCGAGCGCCAGGGAAATCAAAACCCCCTGGTCCATGTGTACCGCTATGTGACGGAAGGGACATTCGACGCCTATTTGTGGCAGACGGTGGAGAACAAACAGAAGTTCATTTCGCAAATCATGACCAGCAAAAGTCCGGTGCGCTCCTGTGACGATGTGGACGAAACGGCGCTGTCCTTTGCCGAGATCAAGGCCCTGTGCGCCGGAGACCCCCGTATCAAGGAGCGCATGGACCTGGATGTGGAAGTTTCCAAGCTGAAACTGATGAAGGCTGACCATCAAAGCAAGCAGTACCGCCTGGAGGACCAGCTACTGAAATACTTCCCGGAGGAAATCGAAAAGCACAAAGGTTATATCCAGGGGTTTGAGGCAGACCTGGAGACTCTCGCCGCCCATCCTCACCCGGAGGACGGCTTTGCAGGCATGGAAGTCCGGGGTGATGTGCTGACCGACAAGGAAAACGCTGGTGCAGCCCTGCTGGATGCCTGCAAGGAGGTCAAAAACTCCGAGCCGGTGCAGATCGGCAGTTACCGGGGCTTTGCCATGTCGGTGTTTTTTGACGCATGGCGGCAGGAATATACACTCCTGCTGAAAGGCAAAATGACCCACCGGGCAAGTCTCGGAACAGATCCCCGTGGCAACCTGACCCGTATCGACAACGCTCTCACGCAAATGCCCCAACGTCTGGAGGCAACCAAGGCCCAGCTGGACGATCTGTACCAGCAGCAAGCTGCTGCCAAAGTGGAAGTGGGCAAACCGTTCCCCTATGAGGATGATCTGCGGGTAAAGTCCGCCCGTCTGGTTGAGTTGGACACGCTTCTGAACCTGGACGGCAGAGGCCGGTCTCAGCCGGAGTCCGTGATCGCCAAGAGCGCACGACCTTCGGTGCTGGACAGCTTGAAGCGCCCGGTGCCGCCCCGCAACCCCGACAAGAAACCGAAACAGCATGAGGAGGTGCGATAAATACATGAAAACAAACGATATGAATACTGCCATTTACCCTCACTCTGCCTCCTATGCGAAAGAGCATGGGGAGCTGGAGCAATACCGAGCTTCCAACCAGGCCAATCTCCAATGCAAGGAGGCCATTGAGGCGGCGGTGCGAGAACACTTCGATGGGATGTATCTCAGCCGTGATGCTGCGAAGTCCGTGATCGAGACCTACGGCATTGACCGGGTGATGTTTGTTCTGGCCAACACCGTCCAGCTCCAGGACTGGGATGGCCGTTACTCGCTCCGCAACAAGGAGTGGGCAAAGACAATTCCCAACGACAACTCCGATACTGTCCGCTATGGCTATGTTGTAAACAGCCATCCCGCCGTGCTGGATGGGTTTATAAATCTGGTCCGTATGGAACAGATGCGCCAGCCCCTGACGGCAGCGGACATCCAGGCAGAGGCGGAACGTATTCTGCGGGAGCTGTGCGCACCGGATGTGCCGAACAGCCCTCACGGGACCCATTACATGGCCCGCATTTCCCCGGAGTTTCTGAATCGTGCCGGGAGCAAAGACCATGACCGGTTGATGAATCTTCTGCCGTTCCGCAGCTTGGCTTTTACTGGCATGAAAGGGTTGCCTGGAACCTATGCCACTATCCTGGCCAGCGAAGATCGCACCAAGGAACTGCGCCAGCCCCGTTCCTCTGTCCGGGAACATCTGAAACAGGAGCCGAAACAGGCAGCCCCCAAAACTCTGGCCCATAAGAAGAAGGAGCCGGAACGGTGAGCACCCCGAAGCGCAAACGGGAGGTCCAGGTGAATTTCCGGGTCTCCCCGGAGGAACTGGCGCTGATTGAGCAGAAAATGTCCCAACTTGGGACAAAGAACCGGGAAGCCTATCTGCGGAAGATGGCCCTGGACGGTTATGTGGTGCAACTGGAACTGCCGGAGCTGAAGGAGCTGGTGTCCCTGCTGCGCCGGAGCAGCAACAATCTGAACCAGCTCACCCGCCGCGTGCATGAAACTGGGCGTGTCTACGATGCTGACCTGGAGGATATAGCCCAGCGGCAGGAACAGTTATGGGAGGGTGTGAGGGAAATCCTGACCCAGCTCTCCAATCTTTCGTGACAGGGATAAATACCCCAACTGCGGAGGGAGGAATGGCGTTCTTTTCGCCGCGCCTCCCTCCGCTTTTTCTTTTTGTCCGCATCCTTGATGTTAGGCAGAAAATAATTCATAATGGATTTAGAATACAACTGGAGGTGACGTTTTGTGGGTTTGCTAGTTGGTTTTATGAAACTGATTTTGAAGATCGTAGTTGCACCGGTGGTGCTGCTTCTCACCGTAACTATTTGGATTTGTGTGGGTCTGGTCTATGTATCCGGCTTGGTGTTGGGGCTTCTCAGCATGGTGATCGCCCTGTTGGGCGTGGCGGTTCTGGTGACATACTCCCCGCAAAACGGCCTCATTCTGCTGGTGATTGCGTTCCTCATCAGCCCGTTTGGACTGCCGCAGCTGGCATTCTGGCTGCTGGGTAAGGTGCAGAATTTGAAGTTTGCCATACAGGATTTGGTCTACGAATAAAAACAGCGTCCTCCCCACGACGGAGAGGACGCTATTCCTTAAAGTGGCAGGTTAATTATAACAGTTATTTGCGATTTTATTATTCGGCAGAATCAGGCTCACAAGCATCTTCGATATATTCAATCAAATCTCCGGGCTGGCATTTCATGATGCTGCAAATTTTCCCAAGCGTATCAGTGGTAACGGGCTTATCGTGCCGTATTCTCTGCAAGGTTTGCGCATCGATTCCTTCATTGGCCAAGCGGTAGAATGAGATGTGATTGCTTTCCATGAGCTGCCGCATCGGACGAAAAGAGATCGGCACTGCATCACCCCATTTTTGAATATTATATGGGGCTTGCCGCTTTCCATTATAGTGATTATAATCACTATAATGGAGTGATGAAAATGACAGCAACTTTTTGTGGACACGCGCAGATTTCTCAGTCAGCAGATGTAGAAAAATGGCTGTATGCCGTGACCCTGCATCTAATTGAGCAAGGCGTAAACATATTTTATCTTGGTGGATACGGAGCCTTTGACAGTTTGGCTGCGGCAGTTCTACGAAAACAGAAAACACAGCACCCAGAGATCGAGCTGATTCTTGTCCTTGCATATTTCGACACGAAACGGGATACTTCTGGCTATGACAGTACGGTATATCCGCCTCTGGAAACTGTGCCACGCCGTTTTGCGATTTCTCACAGAAACCGCTGGATGGTAGAAACCAGTGATGTCGTGGTGGCCTATGTTCTCCATGATTGGGGCGGAGCCGCCGCAACGCTGCGGTGCGCCAGAAAGAAGAAAAAACAGATTATTTCATATTTTGATGAAGTGGACAGCTGAGGCTGCCCACTTTTTTTGAAGGGAGGGAAAACTCATGGCAACCACACGAATCATGCCGCTGCACGTCGGCGAGGGCCGGACCGAGAGCCGTGCTATCAGCGATATTATCGACTATGTGGCAAATCCGCAAAAGACAGACCACGGCAGGCTCATCACCGGCTATGAGTGCGACAGCCGTGTGGCCGACGCCGAGTTCATGCTGGCCAAGCGCCAGTATATCGCCGCTACTGGACGGGTCCGTGGAGCGGACGATGTGATCGCCTACCATGTCCGCCAGTCCTTTTGCCCTGGGGAGATCACTCCAGAGGAAGCCAACCGACTCGGTGTAGAATTTGCCAAGCGGTTTACCAAGGGAAAACACGCCTTTATCGTCTGTACCCACATTGACAAGGCCCATGTCCATAATCATATCATTTGGAGTTCGATCAACCTGGACTGTGACCGGAAGTTTCGCAACTTTTGGGGCAGCACAAAAGCTGTCCGGCGTTTGAGCGATACCCTCTGCATCGAGAATGGACTGTCCATTGTCGAGAACCCAAAGCCCCACGGCAAAAGTTACGACCAATGGCTGGGCGATCAGGCGAAGCCCTCCCATCGAGACTTGCTCCGTGCTGCCATTGATAACGCCCTGGCACAAAAGCCTGCTGACCTGGACGAGCTGCTAAAGCTGCTTCGGAAATCCGGCTGCGAAGTGTCCAAACGTGGAAAATCCTACCGTCTGAAGCTGCCCGGCTGGAGTAAAGTGTCCCGTCTGGACAGCCTGGGTAAAGGCTACGCCCTGGAGGACCTGCTGGCCGTCCTCGCCGGTCAAAAGGAGCATACGCCCCGTCAGAAACCAGTCAAACAGACAGATCCTACGAAGGTCAATCTACTGGTTGACATCCAGGCAAAGCTCCAGGCCGGAAAAGGTGCCGGGTATGTGCGATGGGCCAAGGTATTTAATCTGAAACAGATGGCGCAGACCGTGAACTTTCTCACCGAGCATAACCTGCTGGAGTATGCGGTGCTGGAGGAAAAGTCTGCAGCGGCCACGGCCCACCACAATGAGCTATCTGCAAAAATCAAGGAGGCAGAGAAACGCATGGCGGAGATCGCCGTGCTGCGGACCCATATCATCAACTATGCCAAGACCCGTGACACTTATGTGGCTTACCGGAAGGCCGGTTACTCCAAGAAATTTCGCCAAGAACATGAGGAGGAAATCCTGCTCCATCAGGCGGCCAAAAACGCCTTTGACGATATGGGGGTCAAGAAGCTCCCCAAAGTCAAGGAGCTGCAAGCTGAATATGCTCGGCTGCTGGAGGAGAAGAAAAAGACCTATGCCGAGTACAGGCGCTCCCGTGAGGAAATGCGGGAGTTGCTGGCGGTAAAGGCCAATGTGGATCGGCTCTTAAATATGGTGACGGAACACGATACCGAAAACGAAAAAGACCACGACCAGCGGTGAGCTGATCGTGGTCTAAAGTGTCCATCGGACGCGCAGCCGCAGAATGAAATTCTGCGTTCATGGGGGCTTGGGGGATACCCTCAACAAGCAGCACCGGAAGCCGAATGGCTATCCAGGGGCATTGCTTGCCAGTACAATCTTGGCGAGAGAGATTCCTTTTAATTTCCCTATACAGGGTTCTTCACACATCGCGGGTTCCACATAGGATGTGATTGTGGGCTTCGATTGCTCTGCTAACAGATATTGGTAACTCGATTGATTTTCTGTATGCCATGCGCACGTCATTAATCGACAAAAATTTCCGGCATATTGTACTGAATGTCAGCTGACTCGCGGGCGGCTCCGAGATTTCTGCTTTGTAACAGCGTGCGGCGCAATTTTACGCCTCCGTCTTCTGCCATCACAACATACTCTCTACGATGCTGTCGAATATAAGTCGATGTTTCACGGGAGAAACCACTTCTCTGCAGCAATATGGTCAAAGGATTGGTTGTACCGTATTCAACATACTCATACCAATCGTTCTTGAAGCTTTCCACCTTATGAAATCTCTTGTACTCGTTTGAAAATCTCAGAAAATAATTGGAAATGCTGAAAAGGATCACATTTTCAATAACATCCAAGGTGTCCGCAATAACAACGTTTCTGTGCTCACGGGAATCGTCATATTTTACTGGTTTTCCATCGATTCTTACTGTAGCCTCACTGTCGTTCCTCTTGTATTCAATTGCTTTGTTCATGATGTTACTAAGACCCATTCCCTGAATCCATTGAATCAATATAACAGCATACCAACGAAGCATTCCGTGCTTTCCTGTTTTCTTGCTTACTCTTCCAAGTGTCTGCCGTTCATACTTTTCCCATTTGAAAACGCGGCACATTCGCTCGAGGAAGTTCATTAATTCGTTGTAGTCAACGTTCCCATTAATGTCTAGGGCCGGATAAGACATCCCTCGTGCGATTGCACTGGAAAGGTTCTCTGTCTGATCAACTGACACATTAATATCATCATCGGGCGTTGCAGGTTTTTGTGTAAAGTTTGCCTTTATCTTTTCCTCATCGGTTTCTGTAAGGAATGGTGCAAACTCCCTGTGGACAAGGCTGTCTCGACCTTTTGTAATATCACGCAAGAGTATCAAAGCGAACTTACGCATCAGCGTATAGGATTCTTCCGGCTGATTGTGGGGGTGCTTATCAAACTCTATTTTCCCGTTAACCAATGCCTTTACGACCGATTTTTTCTGCGCATTGGTCAAGCCTGACTCGATGGACAGTTTCTGTTCTGGAATCTTCTCTTTAAGTAGTTCTTCGAACTTTTCCTCCTTGACCTTGTCGTTCATACTGACAAGAAATACATTCCCATAAAGGTTGTATTCAATCCTGCCTACACGTCCAATCAGATTACGGAAATCAACTGCATCCATATAGGCATAACCCTTTTTGTAACTTGTGATAAAGAGGTTATCCGCTGGCATATTGACTCCCTCCACAAGAGTACTGGTGCAGAAGATTGTAGTAATGGCACCGCTGCGAAATAGTTCTTCAATTCTCATTCGGATAGTAGACGGGAGATATCCAATATGATACGCAACGCCTTTTGTGATCAATTCAGCAAGGAAATAATCGCCATGGACCTCCTGCTTTATCTCCTTGGAAAGAGTCCAAATATCCTGATTAACCGTTACTGTAGGAATTTTATTTGCATAGCTGCGGGCAAGATTTACTGCCTGTGCAATGGAACTGCAATATACAATATTCTGCTTAATTCTCCCGTCAGAGTCTCTGCTTACAAGCGGAAGAATTGTGTCGAGGCTAATTTCTCCGGTGAACTGTGCAATCTTCGTCAGCGTCCTCGAATAGTCGTTAAACATACTGATCGAACGTTGCCTAAAACTAATAAGAAACTTAAACTGTGTCACAGGAGAAAAAGAAGACGCCAGTTTCCATTTTTCAGGTGTTTCTATGTCCGGTATGCTTCTTAAATATATTTCCGGGTTTGGAATATTAGGCGAAGCAAAGATAACATGAGGCTTATTCTTTCGCTCAACCAGTTTATCTATAACCTTATAGTAAAAAGGACCGCGGCTATCCACCTCAGACAGCTTGTGTGCCTCATCCACAAAAAGGTAATGCAGTTCTAAATCGGGATTGCTTATCAATAGGTACAAAAGGCGCTCTGGTGTCAGTACAAATATAAAATTATGTTGTTCCTTCAAAACAAGAGCACCTGCGGAGGTAACAAGCCTGTAATTGTATTTCTTAAGATTTTCTTTGAGATCGTTGATTATTTTGCTTGTAACTTCGTTGATAAGTGCCTTGGTAGGAACAATCAATGCAAAATTTTTCTCTACACCAGACTCGACCTGCGCTTTAAGAAACATCCTCATAATGAAGGATTTTCCCATTGATGTCGGACCAGAATAACTAAAATATTGATCAGTAAGATGGTCGTACACCTGCTTTTGAGCGCGGAGGAACTGAAACTCAGGCATAGCCGGAATCGTCAGCAGTTCCTTGGAATATTCCGAATACATACGGTCAAGCACGGCTCCACTCTGGTAGTCTTTCGCTACAAGATTCCGTCCTTGGTAATTTCCTGTACTGGTTAAAACAGAACCGGCATAATAGCTTACGGCAGGGTCATCAGGATAAATGCTGCACAAAAGCGTGATAATTTCCTGTGCCCACATCTTGTGCTGGTCGCTGTTTGTCGAATGCGTTGATTTTGACAGCAAATCTGCAAATCGAAGGGCATCGATTTTATCCACGGGTCTTGATGTCTGAGCAAATATGTTAAGCATCTTCGCAGCATAATTGTATAAGAGATTGTCGTGTATTTCTCTCAGATATTCATTGCTGTCAATATCTGCATATATGACATCACCAAGGTGGATGGTTGCAACTTTGTTATCGCTCATGGCATCACACCTCCCCGCATGGCTTTCTCCATGATTTCTGACTTATCCTTGTCAGCGTCATTCAATGGTAAGATATAAAAATAAAATGAATGTGTCCCAAGCCCACGACTGTTGATTTGCCGGGCAATGTATGCGGCATGATTCTTTATATCGGTATTCATCTTATGGTTTAACGCATTTTGGTATTGCATCGTCGAATAGCTGGCAGGGTTAAGCCCAAGAGTATATCCTATGAACACACCATAGGCTGTATCTCTAACGACACTAGAGCCCTTTTTCGGAAAAACAACTTCCTTGATTTGCCGTGCCGTTTCCGGATCAAAGTCTCTATCGAGGCTTGACGGTTCTAAAAGCTGAAGCCGGTTTTTGTTTGTCTGCTCGATGTCCATTATGGCATCAAATGCTTGGTCAATGGCATCTCGCATATCACCTACTACACTGGATGAACCAAAAACAAGCTGATAATATGGCTGACCATAGCCTCCGAGTGAAAGCAGGTGAATACCATCACATTTGCTGCTTTGGGTATTCGTTGTTGAAAACAACTCGACCTTGCTCATAATTTTGGGTGCATCCAGTATCTGTTCCAGGAACGCATACAGCAGGATTTCCCCCAGTGAATTCCCTGTGTTCTGCTGTCCGGGGCGTCCATTTTTTTGCATGACTGCCATAGCCTCAAGGCCAATGCTCTCCAAGTCATCATTTATCTTAAACTGCTCCAGCTTTGCTCTTGAGAACACATATCTCCCTACATTTTTTCGGATGAATACTTGCAAATCATCCGAAACAAATTCATTATTCATGACATTGAGGTGAAAAAGGCGCAGTTGTTCTGGGTTAATCAATCCGAGAGATTCCGAATGTATAACCTCAGTGAAGATGTTGTCAAAATCACTGCCTTTTATTGTTTTATTCAGCATACAACTGCCTCCTTTTCACCTATTTGCGTTGACCGCCATGCAGGGCATCCTCTGTCACCACACCCACAGGAGTCTAATGCTGAGCGTAGTCCAGGATTTTTGCGTCCTTATCGGTCTTCGGTTCGTATGTCAAATTGAAAACCATATCCGATAGCCACTTCTTAAAGGAAGGATTATCCTGAAACTGTTTGAATAGCTCCATGTTGTCCGCCATAATAGAGAACATGACCTGTTGCAAAGCACGTTCACTTTCTGTGCGTGCTTCCTGTTCATCAGAGTTCTTCATGGCATTCTGATACTTCTTATCCTTGGACACCATCTCCGGAATGGCCAGAATCTGGCGCTGTACATTGTCAGCATCATTCCAGTTGATATTTCCGAACATATCATTGAAGTCCATGATAATCTTGGAAAGCAAATCCATTTCAGGCTCAACGGTATGGCCAATCTTGCCTGCGGGCACCGGTGCAATTTCCGCATCGGTGTCTTCCAGTTTGATTGCAATGGCCTCCTGCGCCTCATTCCGATAACTGCTCAGATCGATAGTTTGAAGGATGCCCTCCGAGAGGTCATCGTCACGCGGCGACGGAAGTTTCGGAATCAGCAGATTCAGGAAAATCGACAGTTTCTCCCACTCGACGTTTCCGTAAGGCAGGATTGCACCAAGGAAACCATAGGTACGCACAAAAGATTTAGCCGCACTCTTGAACTTAATCTGATCGTCCAGCTCCAACTGCTTATATACGGCTGTGCAGGCATCCAAAATCGGATCAAGCCTATCACGCTCCGCACCACCGAGGAAAAGATCTACCAACTGATTAACATCACCGTCATCATAAACCTGATAACTTTCCATCAGCGTTATAAGGTCATAGAGCTTATTCGGATCAGTCTCGCCAGAAAGAATCGTAGTCCTGTAGAATTTCTGGAAGGCATCTTCAATGGTGGATGTTTTATTGGCAAAGTCCAGAACATAGACCTCATCCTTTCCGGGACAAGCTCTGTTGAGACGAGAAAGAGTCTGCACCGCAGCAATATCATAGAGCGGCTTGTCCACATACATCGTCTGCAGCAGCGGCTCATCAAACCCCGTCTGGAACATATCCGCCACAATCAAAATCCTATACGGTTCCTTCTTAAACTCCTTCGGAATCTTTGCATCTGGAAATCCGTTCATCGCAGCCGATGTAAGCGCAGGTTCCTGACCGTTATATTTATGCTCACCGGAAAAGGCCACAATTGTCTTATACGGACTATGCCTGTCTGCGAGACACTTGTTGATCGCATAGTAGTATTCGATACATCTCGGAATGCTGGCCGTAACCACCATCGCACGAGCCTTGCCGCCCAGCTTCTTCTTGGCAATAACCTGCTCGTGGAAATGCTCCACCATCATAGCAGCCTTCTTTGCGATAACGTCAGGATTGCCCTCGACGAAGGCACGCAGTTTTTTCTGCGCACGCTTCTTATCAAACATCGGATCATCCTCGACCGTCTTCATGAGCTTGTACCAGCTGTCAATGGTTGTATAGTTGCGGAGCACATCCAGAATGAAGCCTTCCTGAATAGCCTGCTTCATGGTGTAGACATGGAATGGGCGATGCTTGATTTCTCCGTCCTCTTCATAGGGAACACCAAACATCTCCTCGGTCTTATTCTTCGGTGTGGCTGTGAAGGCAAAGTAGCTGGCAGAAGAGACGAGCTTACGTCCCTCCATCATGGCATTGATTTTGTCTTCATTATCCGCTTCGTCGTCTGTAGCAAGGCCGGAAAGTGCCAGATTCATATTGGCAGAGTTACGCCCGCTCTGGCCAGAATGCGCCTCGTCAATGATAATGGCAAACTTGTTGTTTTTATGTTCTTGCCCGATCTCGGAGATAATGTACGGGAACTTTTCAATCGTAGATATAATGATGCGCTTGCCATCCTGTATGGCTTTGCGTAGATCGCCGGAATGCTCCGCCCAGACGACCGTATTCTTGACCTGCATGAACTGCTTGATTGTATTACGGATCTGCTTATCCAGAATACGGCGGTCGGTAACCACAAGAACAGAGTCAATCATGGGATGGCCATCTTTCTCAAGACCGATCAGCTGATGTGCAAGCCACGCTATCGAGTTTGACTTTCCGCTTCCGGCGCTGTGCTGGATTAAATAACGCTTTCCAACACCATTTTCCTGCACATCTGCCAGCAGTTTCTCCACGCAGTCGAGCTGATGGAAACGCGGCCAGATCTGCTTGACAGACTTCTTTTTAGTATCCTCGTCTACCTCTTCGACAACCTGTGCGTAGTTTTCAATAATGCGAGACAGCTTTCTCTTGGTAAGAATGTCCTTCCAGAGATAGTCCGTCATAAGGCCGTCCGGATTCGGCGGATTTCCTGCGCCGTCGTTGTAGCCTTTATTAAACGGCAGGAACCAGCTATCCTTTCCGGCGAGCTTGGTGCAGAACTGAATCGTAGCGTCGTCCACAGCAAAATGAACCATGCAACGCTTGAAAGAGAACAGGAGGTCATGGAAGTCCCGGTCTTCCTTATACTGGCGCACGGCGTTTTCAGTATTCTGCTTTGTGAGCTGGTTCTTCAGCTCCATCGTGATGACCGGAAGTCCGTTGATAAATAGACAAACATCCAGAGCCAACTTCCCGGTATCCTGCGAATAGCGTAGTTGCCTCGTCACGCTGAAGATATTCTTCTCATACATGATTCTGGCTTGCTGGTTATTCTCGGTCGGCGTCAGATAGAACATGATGAGGTCTGCCGGGTAGACCTTCACACCATTGCGAAGCACATCAATGATGCCGCGCTTGGCGATTTCTCCAGACAACCGGTTCAGAAACTGGCGCGTCTTAGCGTCCGAGATAAACACGCCCAGCTTGTCCATTTCCTTCGGCTGCGTGTCTTGCAGGAAGCGGAACAGCCGAGTCTCGTCGACAGCATATTCTTTGTTATAGTCGGCGTTTGTTCCTTCCTCATACCCATTCTGTTCAACCAGCCACTTCACGATTAAGGATTCAAGGCCGTTTTCCTTTGTGTTGGTAAAAGCCATTGTTAATCCTCCTGTTCCTCATCCGTTTCTTCTGACTCCTGCTCCTCATCAGATTCGTCATCGGTTTCCTCGATTAATTCATATTCAGGAATTTCAACATTCCTTACGTCAATTTGTCCTGTAATCACATCAGAAACAAGGCGATTCCGCATATCATGCAAGCACTCAATTTCTTCTTCAATCTTCTCAATAGTCTCTTTATATCTTTGCTGAATACCATCTAAATATTCCACTATGGCATCTTGCTCTTCCTGTGGCGGATAAACAGTATAAATTGCTCCAAACGCTGGAGTGTAGAGTCTATTAAAACCGCTACCTACTCCACGAGAAGCATTTGCAAACTGTTCGACCTGCAGAGGATTTCTGAACACATACTCATAAAACTTCACATTCACATATCTCTCTGCAGAAGGATTAAACACACTATAGTCAGGTGAAACGCAGCCGTCACGCGTAACGCAGATAAACATACCGCTCCACGCCTGCATTCTATTTTCGAGAAGCTGTCCCGGCCTGACAACACGATATTTCGTCAAATCAGATGCGCTTGGCTCTTTGTCTGACGCCTCAGAAAAAGGTATCAATCCCTTTTTCCTGCTGAAAGTCAATAGCTCCTCTACGCCTTCATCGTTTCTTGTATTATCCTCATCAAACAACCACTTAATTTTTATGGTATCCCAATTTTTAGGGATATCACCTAACCAGTAAACCCCACTATCTACAAGTTCCTCGCCGTTTATTCCATGCGTCACAGCTCTGTTTATTGAATATCTCAGGTGTTCCTGTAACAAATTTATTTGCTTCTTTTTTGCAGCTATCATGCCGTTAATTTTTGACAGCTGCCAATTGAGGTATCTGACAATCTGATCTTGTTCAGCACGCGGTGGAACAGGCAGCAGAACATTATTTAAATAGTCCATAGATATCCGCATTCGCACGGTGTTTAGTTTACCAGTACTGGATTCGTGCATTAAAATACCTTTCCCAAGTCCCAGCAAACTTCTTTGAAATGTTATCAATCTAAATATTCTGTGGTAATACCAAACGTTGCACGCATTCTCATCCCTTGGAAAAAGAGCATAATATACTGGGCTTATTGCGCCCATCCACTTTGAAACCCCTGCAGACCCAGCTACTACATTCATACAGTTAACGAGCAAGTCATTAACATGCGCAACATTGTATAAAGTGAGATCTTCTTTCGGCTTATTGCCACCGACAT
>ULPS01029041.1_pt1 | contig 13203 bp, 11 predicted proteins | sample 1953711 | NCBI WGS metagenome assembly ULPS01 (sample SAMEA4835635, study PRJEB28245) | human gut metagenome | biome: gut microbiome; material: fecal sample | place: Denmark | collected 2008 | reverse complement strand
GCCCTGCCGTCCGGGGAGAGAACGTGGCTAACCCAACCGGCGCGGAAAGCTTGCTTTCCAGAGGGTCCGTTTCTTTTTCTTTTTATGGGGCGTATGCCCCATCAGCCCGGAAAGCCCAAAGGGCTTTTCGGGCGTGGCCCTGCCGTCCGGGGAGAAGACTTCCAAGGAATCGCAGTATGAATGCTTGTAATCTCTTTTGAACTGCACTAAACTGTATGGTGGAGATAAGGGAAAACTGCCGGAATAATTAGCAGAGCAGAAGGCAGGGGACAGGAGGAAAAATATGGGAAAAATTATTTTGGAAAAACAAACTTCCATGGGAAAGCTTACGGGGATAGACCATGGAGACTATCTGGAATTTCGCGGGCTGCGTTATGCTTCTGCGGGAAGATGGCAGGCTCCGAGGCTGACAGAAGGCTGGGAAGGCACCTGGGATGGAACAGTCTGGAAGAAAAAATGCCTGCAGTTTCATCTTGGCCCGGAAGAATTTTATGGAAGAGAATTTTATGATGATGATTCCTATGAAGCACCGGAAAGCGAGGACTGCCAGTTCCTGAATCTGTATGTACCAAAGCAGGAAGGGGAGCCGGGAGGATTCCCCGTCGCAGTCTGGTATCATGGAGGCGGATTTATTAACGGATGGAGCCATGAGAAAGAATTTGATGGAGCGGGTTATGCCAGAAGAGGGGTGATTCTGGTTACGGTCAATTACAGACTGGGGCTGTTCGGATTCCTTTGCCATCCGGGTCTGACACACAGAGATGGAAGAAGCGGAAATTATGGGATACTGGATCAGATTGCCGCGCTTCACTGGATCAGGGAACATATCAGAGAATTTGGCGGAAATGCGGACAGAATTTCCATCTTCGGGCAGTCTGCCGGAGCGATCAGCGTGCAGACACTGGTATGCTCTCCGCTTACAAAGGGAAAACTTTGTGGAGCGATTATGCAGAGCGGAAACAGCTACAAAGGGGCGCTCAGAAAAACGGAAAGCATGGAAACCATGGAACGATGTGCGGAAGAATATTTTAAGAAGGAAGGAATTGGTCTGGAGGAGCTGGTCCGGATGGAAGAAAAGCAGCTTTTTGCTTATACAGATCCCTACATGCAGTTCATGGGAGAACGGGGACTTGGATACGGCCCGGTGGTGGACGGATATGTCCTGACAGCGGGAATTGATGAAACTGCAGAGGGCGGATCTCTGCCGGATATTTCCTACATGGCAGGATGTACGGAAAATGACATGCTTCTGATCGGAGGAGAAGGAGGTTTTGAAAACAACCGTATGTATGCCGCAAACCGGGACTGGTGCCAGCTTTTAAGCGGCCAGGGGAAAGGGGCTTACTTTTATTACTTTACAAGAAAGCTTCCGGGAGATGACAGCGGGGCATTTCATGCCTGTGACCTGTGGTATACCTTTGGAACCACGGCACGGTGCTGGCGGCAGCTGACAGAGAAGGATGCTGCGCTTTCAGAAAGGATGATGGACTGCTGGAGCAGCTTCTTTAAGAAAGGCAGGCCCGATGCGCGGGAGGAATGGAAGGCATGTGAGAAAGACCGCCTGTATGTTAAAACGTTCGATATCTGTTGACAGATTTTTATTCAGTCCTTGACAGAAAAAAGAATGAGATTATAATAAGCCTTCTTATTATTTCAAGGCTTATTAACTATGGAAAAGTATTTTGTACAGGAAAGGACGGGACTCCCACATCATGGAATCTCTGCACTATCTTCTGATGAAAGCGCACACCCGCATGCACCGCAGCATCATGAGCCGGGCGGCAGAGCTCGGCCTGACGCCCGGACAGCCGAAGGTGCTGGAATATCTGTTTCAGTATGGGGAAAGCGATCAGAAAACGATTGCGTCCTGCTGTGAGATAGAATCGGCCACGGCCGGAAGCATTCTGAACCGGATGGAGGCAGCGGGACTGGTTCGGAGGGAACGGCATGAGGGAAACCGACGTTCCCTTTACGTGACGTTAACCGGTGAAGGCCGGGAAATGGCGGAGAAAATGGAAGCCATTTTTGAGGATGCCGAAATACAGGTACTCTCATCGCTTACGGAAGAGCAGAGAGAAACGCTGAAGGCGCTTCTGGAAAAGGTACCGGAGGCTTTCCGGGAATAAGGAACGGGAGGAAATGGAAATGAAGAGAAAAGAACGGATGATGAAGCTTCTGAAACAATATCTTCTTTTATGCGCCGGACTGGCGGTGATGGCCTTTGGCGTGGCTTTTTCCGTGAAGGCGGATCTGGGTACCTCTCCGATTTCCAGCGTGCCCTATGTGGTCAGCATGTTCACGCCGTTTACGGTGGGAACGGCGACCATCGTGATGCACTGCGTATTCATCGCCCTTCAGATTCTGATCCTGCGCAGACGCTATGATCCGATTCAGCTTCTTCAGTTTCCTGTGGCAATTCTGTTCGGCTACCTGACGGATTTGGGAATCTGGGCTGTGGGCGGAATTTCCTGCACCGCGTACTGGCAGCAGGTGCTTCTGTGCATCGTGGGGATCCTGCTGGTGGGCTGCGGAGTCAGCATGGAGGTGACGGCCGGCGTGGTCACCCTGGCAGGAGAGGGCCTGGTTCTGGCGATCTGCCGGGTGGTTCCGGTAAAATTCGGAAATATGAAAATTGCCTTTGACGTAACGCTGGTGCTCACGGCCTGCGTGCTTTCCTTCCTTTTTCTGGGAGGCCTTCACGGCGTCCGGGAGGGAACCGTCGCAGCGGCTCTCTGCGTCGGCCTGGTGGCAAAGCAGATGAACAGGCTGCTTGGAAGACTCTGGAAAAAATGATTGCTTTCCCCGGAAGTATGTGCTATGCTTTTTTCACAGCGGGAGATCCGAAAACGGTTCTGTGCCGTTTTCAGGATGGATCGTCCTGCCTGGCAGTCGGCGGATGGATAATCCGTCTGACATGCAAGTCTTTATTTTCTTTATTTTTCTATTATTTTTTTCCTGCATCTTTTTTATATTTTAAACGGGAAAAACCATGTCCGGGAGTTTCTTTTCTTCGTCTGTCGGTCCGGTTTGACCCGGCGCGAAGGAGGGATTGGAATTTTGTTTTATGATTATCCGGTTCTGGAAAGGCAGAGCCGCAGGCTGATGGAGGAGACGGCGGAATTCCGGGAAGAAAGGGGAGAATGGGAAAAGGCGCAGAAGGAGGAGGCAGGGAGGCTGGCGGTAAGAAAGCTGCTTTCCCGTCTGGAGAAGGAGCCGGAGGCTTATGGGAAGTTCCTCGATCTGCCGCCGCGTCTGAGAAAGGAATTTCTGGATTTCTGCACGGGACAGAGAGGATTAAAGATCACCTACGATCCTTTTTTCAAGTTTGTTTTTAACCCGGAGCTGCATCCGGAACGCCTGGAACGGATGATTTCCGGGATCCTGAACGAGAAGGTGAAGATCCGCCAGGTCCTTTCGCCGGAAGCCCCGCGTTTTCATGAAGGAATGTCGCTGGTGGTGATGGATATTCTGGTGGAGCTTTCATCAGGCGCGCTCTGCGATGTGGAGATCCAGAAGGCGCCTTATGGTTTTCCGGGGCAGAGGGCGGCCTGCTATTCCTCAGAGATGGTGGTGCGTCAGTATTCCCGGGCCAGACGCAGGGCCGCGGAGGAAAATATGATCTTTTCCTACCGGCAGCTTTCGAAGGTTTATACCATTGTGATCATGGAAAAGAGCAGCGGTGAGTTCAGCCGTTATTCCGATTATTATATACACCGGGCGTCCCAGGTTTTTGACACGGGGATTTCCCTGAATCTGCTGCAGGAATATATTTTTATCTCTCTCGATATTTTTCACAATATCGTGCATGAGATCAAGGAGGAGCTGGAGGCATGGCTCATGTTTCTGAGCTCCGACGATCCCGTTGACATTGCCCGCATCATCACGGCCTTCCCTGAATTTTCGGAATATTACAGGGACCTTGCGGGCTTTCAGGAAAAACCGGAGGAGTTGATCAGTATGTTCAGCAGAGTGCTTGCACAGATGGACCATGAAGATATTCTCAGTACAATAGCGGATCTGAAGGAGGACAACCGGAAGCTTTCGGAGCAGACCCGGGGCCTGGAGGATCAGAATCAGAGTCTGGCCGGGGAAAAGCGGACTCTGGAGGAGCAGAACAGCCGCCTTCTGGAGCAGAGAAACCGCATGGCGGTTCTGTTTTATCAGAAAAACGGAACGGCGGACGGGCTGGCGGAGCTGCTCGGAATGCCGGAGGAGGAGCTTGGGAGAATTTTAACCGATTCAGGCTGCAACATTTAACCGGTTCGGGCTGCGACAAACCTCTTGTAATGGAGAAATGAATCTGCTATAATTTTAACGATTTCGGAAAAACCCTGTTTTTTTCGGAAAAACGGGGCTTTTCTGAAAAAGACCGTGCTGTCTGAGGGCAGGGCGGAGACATTCAAACTTCAAACAAAGAAAAAGGAGATGTCAAAATGAAAGGAAACATTGTAGTTGGACAGTCCGGCGGACCGACCGCTGTCATCAACTCTTCCGTTGCCGGCGTATATGCGGCGGCCAAGAAGCTTGGCGTAAAGAAGGTCTATGGTATGGTACACGGCATTCAGGGCTTCCTGCAGGACAACCTGATCGATCTCGGTGAGTATCTGGATGACGAGACCGGAATCGAGCTTCTGAAGAGAACCCCTTCCGCATTCCTCGGCTCCTGCCGTTTCAAAATGCCCAAGATTGAAGGTCATGAGGATGTGTACGAGAAGGTTTTCGAGATCATGGAGAAGCATGATATCGAGTGCCTGTTCTATGCGGGCGGAAATGATTCCATGGATACGGTGAAGATGCTGTCCGATTATGCGGCGGCACACAACAAGCCGCAGCGTTTCATGGGCGTTCCCAAGACCATTGATAACGATCTGCCTGTAACCGACCACTGCCCCGGCTATGGTTCCGCGGCAAAATATATCGCTACCAGCATGAAGGAAATCATCCGTGATAACGAGTCCTTCGGCGTGGAGAAGCCCACCGTCTGCATCGTTGAGATCATGGGACGTCATGCAGGATGGCTGACCGCAGCGGCAGCTCTGAGCCGCGGAGATGACTGCTCCGGCCCGGATGCGATCTATCTGCCTGAGGTAACCTTTGATATGGACAAGTTCATGGAGAAGGTAAAATATCTTGCGGCGACCAAGTCCTCCGTTGTAATCGCTGTATCCGAGGGCGTTGCTCTGGCGGACGGCCGTTTCGTATGCGAGCTTGGCAATGCTTCCGATTTCGTGGATGCTTTCGGCCACAAGCAGCTTTCCGGCTGTGCGGCTACCCTTGCCAACAAGGTTGCGGCTGAGACCGGCCTGAAGACCCGTGCGGTAGAGTTCTCCACCCTGCAGCGTGCCGCTACGCATCTGGCTTCCCTGACCGATATCAACGAAGCATTCCAGGTTGGATATGATGCGGTAAAGGCTGCGGAAGAAGGAAAGACCGGCATGATGATCACGCTGAACCGCAACGGAGACGATCCTTATCAGTGCGGCACCAGCGCTTACGATATCCACGCGATTGCGAACGTGGAAAGACCGGTTCCCGCAGAGTGGATCACCGAGGACGGCTGTGATGTGAACGAGGGCTATATCAACTACGCGAGACCGCTAATCATGGGCGAGCTTCAGCCTCTGTTCGTAAACGGCGTTCCGCGTCATCTGGTAAGAAAATAATTTCTGATAAAACAGCGTCCTCTGCGGCGGGAAGCCGCCCTTCATGAAGGACATATGAGAATCAGAAGAAATCAATGAGAATCCTGCGGGATGTCCGATTTTCGGACATCCCCCATTTTTTGAGCGATAAGCCCGACGGGTGGCCGTCTATGCAGTTGTTTTTGGACAAAGTGCCGATGGTTTTGAGAAAAATAAGATTTTTTACTCCGGTTTATAGTCTTTTTATCCACAGGACACAGAATGTTCACAAAATGGGTCTACAATTAAAAATATCAACGGAAGAGCACCGGCTACCATGACAGATAATCCCGGGGATGCCAGAGGGGCGGGCGGCTTCCTAATATTATCAGGAGGCAGAATTATGAACGATCAGAAAGAAGAAGCAAAGATTGCAAAATATGCAGAGAAGAAGAAATCAGGTCCCATCATCAAGATCATGGACAAGGCTGACAGCGAGGTGCTGGTTGAAGCTCTGAAGGCTCTCGGCGGAATCGGCGATGAGGATTCAGCGAACAAGATCACCCATTATCTGGATCATCCGGACGCCAGGGTCAGAATCGCAGCCTGCCAGGCAGCGCTTATCATCGATACGGAGTACATGAAGACCAGAGTAAGACATCAGCTTGCCGTAGAGCAGGATGCAGATGCCAAGAAGCAGATTCAGGAAGCTCTCAATCAGGCAAAGGGAACCAGAGTATAAGAGCTCTGTCTATAATCTCTGTTTATATAGGTAATTACCGTCGCAGAATGAGATTGTTTTGCGGCGGTTTTTTTCGTTATGAACGGCACTGTACCGCGGGAATCGGGAAGGGGAAATTCTTCTCTCTGTCCGGCCATTTTTCTTAAGGATTCGTTCATTTTTCTTAAGGATTCGCTCCTTGACAAAAGATGGGTATGATAGTATGCTGACTCTATGGGAAAACGTTTTCCAACGCCTTCCCATATGCTTTCCAGCTGTGACAGTTCCACTGCTTCGGCGGAATCAGGAAATACGGGATACAGGAGGAAAGATTGAAAAATGTCGTCCATAAAGGATGTTGCCCGAAGGGCAGGGGTGGCGATCTCCACGGTGTCCAAGGCGCTCAACGGTTATCCGAACGTCAGTGAGGAGACCAGGGAAAGGGTGAATGAGGCGGTAAAGGAGCTGAACTTTACGCCCAATCCCATTGCGTCCGCACTGTCTTCGAAGAAGGCCGGAAGGGTTGCGCTTCTGATCAAGCTGAATACGAAAACGCAGGCGGTGGATGAGATCAACATGCAGTATCTGTCTGGCGCCATCAACAGAGCGGTGGAAAAAAAGCTGGATGTGATCACCGTATTTTTTTCCATGATCCGTGACTGGAATGCGGAGGAGATCGAAGACTATTTCCGTTCCCAGAGTATTGAGGGAATTATCATTTACGGTATGGGAATGGAGGATATGGTTCTGCATCAGCTGATCGAGGAGAAGCGGTTTAAGATTGTGGTGGTAGATGTTCCGATTGTAAATGAAACCACCTCCTCCATTCAGGTGGATCACGAACAGGCGCAGTATGATGTGGCCAGAAAAACCGTTCTGGAAAACGGCGGAAGGAGCATATTATATATTTCCGGAAAGCTGGATGGTTATGTGACGCAGGAGCGGCTGGCCGGTATGCAGCGGCTCGCGCGGGAGGAGAAGCTGTCCCTTCTGATTAAAAAGGGGGATTTCAGCGAGAAAAAGGCCCGTGAGCTGACCTTCCGGTATGCGCGGGATGTGGATGTGATCGTGTGCGCATCGGATCTGATGGCGATCGGAGCCATGCGGGCGCTGCAGGAGATGGATATTTTCAGACCGGTATGCGGCTTTGACGGGATTACGCTGATGGGATATGCGGGAATGCAGATGAATACGGTAAAGCAGGATTTTTACCGGATTTCCAGTAAAGCGATGGATGAGATGGGAAGGCTCCTGGAAGGAGGCGCCGGAAGACGCATGGTGCTGGACCATCAGATCATAAGAATGCAGTATCAGGATGTGATATCCTGAAAAATTGTTTTGGAGGCCTGTGCGCGCGGCATCCGCAGGCTTCTGACAGAAATGGACCGCGCAGAAATGAGGTTGAAATGACAGTTATGGACACTCTTCAGAGAGAGATCCTGGAAGTGAAGATGGAGCAGGAGATGGTCAGCCTTGCTGAAAAGGCTTTCGGAAAGAGTCTGGAAGACTGTACGGACGCGGAGCTGTACCACGTGATCCTGAATCTGGTAAAGGGAATGATGGAGGCGACGATCCCCATTGACGGTAAGAAAAAGGTTTATTATATCTCCGCAGAATTTCTGATTGGAAAGCTTCTTTCCAATAATCTGATTAATCTGGGAATCTATGATAAGGTGGATTCCATCCTGAAGGCGCATGGAAAGGATATGGCGAGAATCGAGGATGCGGAGCCGGAGCCGTCTCTGGGAAACGGCGGACTGGGAAGGCTTGCGGCCTGCTTCATGGATTCCATTGCCACGCTGGGGCTGCCCGGAGAGGGAATTGGCCTGAACTATCATTTCGGCCTGTTTCGTCAGAAATTTGTGGATGGCCTTCAGACTGCGGAGAAGGATGCGTGGATTGAGCCGGATTCCTGGCTGACCAGAACGGGCACCACCTTCGACGTTTATTTCGGAGAGAAGAAGGTGACCTCCAGACTGTATGATATCGATGTAATCGGCTACGACAGCGGCGTGAACAAGCTCCGTCTGTTCGATCTGGAATCGGTGGACGAGGGACTGGTGAAGGAAGGCATCACTTTTGACAAGACGGCGGTGGATAAGAACCTGACCCTGTTCCTCTATCCGGATGATTCTGATGAGGCGGGAAATCTGCTTCGTATCTACCAGCAGTATTTCATGGTGAGCAATGCCGCGCAGCTCATCCTGAAGGAAATGAAGGAAAAGCACAATGACCTGCGTCATCTGGATGAATTTGCGGTCATTCAGATCAATGACACCCATCCGTCCATGATCATCCCGGAGCTGATCCGGATTCTGGTGGAGGATAAGGCATTTACCATGGATGAGGCGATCAGCGTGGTGAGCCGTACCTGTGCCTATACCAATCATACGATCCTTGCGGAGGCGCTGGAGAAGTGGCCGCTTTCCTATCTGGAAAAAGCGGTGCCTCAGCTCGTTCCCATCATTGAGGAGCTGGACAGAAGGGTGAAGGAGAAATTCAGCGATCCCGCCGTCTATATCATCGATGAGGACGACCGTGTCCACATGGCACATATGGATATCCATTACGGCTTTTCCGTAAACGGTGTGGCGGCGATCCATACGCAGATTCTGAAGGAAACGGAGCTGCATCCGTTTTATGAGATATATCCGGAAAAGTTCAACAATAAGACCAACGGCATCACCTTCCGCAGATGGCTGCTTTCCTGCAACCGGCCGCTGGCGGAGCTGATTACGGAGGCGATCGGAGACGGCTTCCACAAGAATGCGCAGGAGCTGGAGAAGCTGCTTGAATATAAGGATGACGGAGAGTTTCTGGAAAAGCTCTGTCAGATTAAGAAGGATAACAAGAAAAAGCTCGCCGCATATATTCAGGAAAAGGAAGGCGTGTCCATCGATCCGGAATCCATTTTTGATATTCAGATCAAGCGTCTGCATGAGTATAAACGCCAGCAGATGAACGCCCTGTACATCATCCACAAGTATCTGGAGATCAGAAGAGGGAAGAAGCCTTCCACACCGATCACCTGTATTTTCGGAGCGAAGGCCGCGCCTGCCTATGTGATCGCCCAGGACATCATTCATCTGATTCTGGTGCTGCAGAAGATCATCAACAACGATCCGCTGGTGAGCCCTTATCTGAAGGTAGTGATGGTGGAAAACTATAACGTGAGCTATGCGGAGAAACTGATCCCGGCCTGCGATATTTCCGAGCAGATCTCCCTGGCGTCCAAGGAGGCGTCCGGAACGGGCAACATGAAGTTCATGGCAAACGGAGCGGTTACGCTGGGAACGGCGGACGGCGCGAACGTGGAAATTCATGAGCTGGTGGGAGATGACAATATTTATATCTTCGGAAAGGATTCCGAGACGGTCATCAGACATTATGAAAAGGCGGACTATGTGTCCAGAGAATATTATGAGAAGAGTCCTGTGATCAAAGAGGCGGTGGATTTCATCGTCGGAAAGGAAGCTCTCGCCTGCGGCCATAAGGAAAATCTGGAGCGGCTTTATAAGGAGCTTCTGAATAAGGACTGGTTCATGACGCTTCTGGACCTGGAAGAATATATTGCGGTGAAGGACCGCATGCTGGAGGATTACAGGGATCAGGAAAAATGGAAGAGAATGATGCTGGTCAACATTGCGAAGTCCGGATACTTTTCTTCCGACCGGACCATCCGGGAATACAACGAGGATATCTGGAAGCTGTCCTGACGGGCACCGGCCCGGAAACAGCAGGGAAAAGGATTTGGCAAAATGGATTATCATGATTGGAGCGATTTGGGAAACGATATCCGCCGGATGGTGGATGACGCGGTAAATTCCGGAAACTTTCAGCGGCTGGATGAAAACATCCGCCGCACGGTGACGGACGGTCTGGAGAATCTGAGCGACAGCCTGAAAAAGGGCGTGGAAGGCTTCACGGGAGAGAACCGGGGACAGGGGATGCCCGGAAGCCGGAACGCAGGAGATCCTTCGAGGTCTGCCGGCGGCTCTTTCCAGCAGGCAGGCGGCCCTTACGGGGGCGCCTGCGGCTTTCTGAGCCAGAACCCCCTGTTCGCGAAAACCTTCGGAACGAGGGCGGGAGGGGTTGCGCTTCTGGCCATCGGCTGTACCATAGGGGGAGGCTGCATCATAGCGCTCCTCGTCTTTCTCATCATGCATCTTGCGGGGCTGGCAGGGACAATCCTTACAGCCATGAGCGGCATCCTGATCATCATTCTGATTGCCTCCGCGGCAGCCGCATGGGCCGGGAAGGGATTTCTGGGAAAGGCAAAGCGGTTCGACCGGTACGTGGAAGCGCTGCGCGGCCGCACCTACTGCGGCATCGAGGTGCTGGCCGAACAGGTGGGAAAGTCCAGACGTTTCGTGAAGAACGATCTGCAGAAAATGATTTCGTCCCGCTGGTTTAAGCAGGGACATCTGGACAGACAGGAAACCTGTCTGATCGTCAGTGAGGACACCTACAGGCAGTATCTGGAAAGCGAGAAGCAGCTGGAGCTCCGCCGGCGGGAGGAACAGGAACGGGCTCAGAGGGCCAGAGAAGAGAACGAAGGGCTTTCTGAGGAAGTGAGAAAGATGATGGAGGCCGGAAGGGCTTACATCGAGAAGATCGAACAAAGCAACGATGCAATTCCTGGAGAGGAAATTTCCAATAAAATTTCTCATATGCAGACCATCGTGGAGCGTATTTTTGAACGGGTGAAGGAGCATCCTGACTGCGCGGACGAGCTGCGCCGGTTTATGGACTATTATCTTCCTACTACGGTGAAGCTGCTGGATGCCTATGAGGAGCTGGACAGACAGCCCGTTCAGGGAGAAAATATACGGAATGGCAAGCAGGAAATCGAGAAAACGCTGGACACGCTGAACCTGGCCTTTGAAAAGCTTCTGGACAGTCTGTTTGAGGACACGGCCTGGGACGTTGCGACGGATATTTCCGTTCTTCAGACCATGCTCGCTCAGGAAGGACTGACGGAGCAGGAGCTGAAGGCGGAGAAATCGAGTGGTCCGCTGTAAGGCGGAATAATGCGGTTCGTTTAAAAAAGAAAAGGAGAGCCGGAGCGGGGAATGCTCCGGTATGGAGGGAAACATGAGCGATGCATTCAAAGACTTTGCCGACACTCCTACCCTGACTCTGGAGCCTGACCTGGGGGATGCACCCGCGGCTCCTACACCGGTGGAAAAGGAGGAGGTACAGGAGCTGGACGACAGCATCCTGAGCGATGAAGAAAGGCGGATGGTGGACGAATTCTCCAGGCAGATCGACCTGAGAAATTCCAACATGATCCTGCAGTACGGCGCAGGCGCGCAGAAAAAGATGGCGGACTTCTCTGAGAAGGCGCTGGAAAACGTGCAGACCCAGGACCTGGGCGAGGTGGGTGAGCTTCTGGGAAACGTGGTGACGGAGCTGAAAAGCTTCGACGCGGAGGAAGAGCGCGGCATTCTCGGCTTTTTCAAAAGGGGCGCCAACAAAATCACCGCGATGAAGGCGAAATATGCAAAGGCGGAGGCGAATGTGAACCGGATCTGCCAGGTGCTGGAAGGTCATCAGGTTCAGCTCATGAAGGATTCTGCCATGCTGGACAAGATGTACGAGCTGAACAGAACCTATTTTAAAGAGCTTTCCATGTACATTCTCGCGGGAAAGAAGAAGCTGCAGGAGGTGCGGGAAGGGGAGCTGAAGCGTATTTCTGAAAAGGCGCAGGCAAGCGGCCTCCCGGAGGATGCGCAGGAGGCGAGAGATCTGGATGCCATGTGCAACCGGTTTGAAAAGAAGCTCCACGATCTGGAGCTGACACGCATGATCTCCATTCAGACGGCTCCTCAGATCCGGCTGGTGCAGAACAACGATACGATCATGGTGGAAAAAATACAGTCCACGCTGGTGAATACGATCCCGCTCTGGAAGAGCCAGATGGTGCTGGCCCTCGGCGTGGAGCATTCCACTCAGGCTGCGGCGGCCCAGCGTCAGGTGACGGATATGACCAATGAGCTTCTGAAGAAGAACGCCGCCACGCTGAAGACCGCTTCGATTGAGACTGCGAAGGAAGCTGAGCGCGGCATCGTGGATATGGAAACGCTCAAGGCTACCAATGAATCCCTGATTTCCACCCTGGACGAAGTGATGCGCATCCAGCAGGAGGGCAGACAGAAGCGTCAGGAGGCGGAGGCGGAGATGAGCCGCATGGAAAATGAGCTGAAGGCGAAGCTTCTGCAGATCAGCGGTTAAGGCCCCTCAGCCACCAAGGCGGCTAAGAACCCTCAGCTGCGGCTAAGAACCCTCAGCTGCAGCTGAGGGTGGAATTATGATAGGCGGGATCCATGGTCACATCATCCTGAAACCAGTCCGGCGGAAGAAAGCTCTGTGCGGCCTCGAGATCCGGAAATTCCACCTCAGCGATGACGAGAGGGGCGAGATCACCGAGAAAAACATCCAGCTCAATGGTGTAGGGATCACAGGGCAGCAGATAACGGCGCTTGGTGATGATGCGTCCGTCGGCCTTCTGAATCAGATGCTGATAGGCCTCTTCGTTCAGGGGAAGGTTGTACTCCTCCCTGGCGAGGAGGCCTTTTCCCTTATAGGTAAGATAGTAGTCGTTCCCATCCCGGCGTACCCGGACAACGGGATCCGTGTTCAGGTAACCCTGTTCGATCAGGCGGCTGGGATACTGCTCCAGGTTTTCCGGGAGCTTTTTTATTGTAAATTTCCGTTCGATTTCCATTTTATTTCCGCTTTCCTTTCTTTTTTGATTCATTATACCACGCGCGAAGGGGAGAAAGCGCAGCCGCAGGCGGCATTTTCTCCACAAGCCGTGGGATGCCGGTATAATCCCTGCGAAGCAGGGCGGCCCGATTG
>ULPS01065543.1_pt1 | contig 13258 bp, 10 predicted proteins | sample 1953711 | NCBI WGS metagenome assembly ULPS01 (sample SAMEA4835635, study PRJEB28245) | human gut metagenome | biome: gut microbiome; material: fecal sample | place: Denmark | collected 2008 | reverse complement strand
ATGCCAGTTCCAGCATCTCGTCAAAGGTGATCTCCTCCAGCTTACGGGTGTTGCTCACTTTGCGCGGGTCGGCGGTATAAACGCCCTCCACATCCGTGTAGATCTGGCAGCGGTCAGCGTGCAGGGCAGCGGCAATCGCTACAGCACTGGTGTCGGAGCCGCCGCGTCCCAGAGTGGTGATGTCATCCAGCTTGTTCAAGCCCTGGAAGCCTGCCACCACCACCACGCGGTTGCGCTCCAGCTCGGAGGAAATCCGCTCGGTCTCCAGCCGGGTGATGCGCGCCTTGGTGTAGGCACGGTCGGTACGGAAGCCCGCCTGCCAGCCGGTCAGGCTGATGGCATGGCAGCCCAGCTCGTTCAGCGCCATGGCCAGCAGTGCGATGCTGATCTGCTCGCCGGAGGCCAGCAGCATATCCATCTCACGCGCCGAGGGGTTATGGGTGATCTCCCCTGCCTTGGCGATCAGGTCATCGGTGGTGTCGCCCTGTGCGGAGACTACCACCACTACGTCATTGCCCGCGTTGTGGGTATTGGCCACGATCCGCGCAACGTTGAAGATACGGTCACGGTCCTTTACGGAAGAACCGCCGAATTTCTGTACGATCAACGCCATATCTTGTCACTCTCCTCTTTAACGCCCCGCGCTTGCGGGGGGCTTGCCGGGCGGAAGCGTTCTTGCACTTCCCTTACCCATTTATCATTCCACGGTTGCGCCGGTGTTATCGGCATCCAGCTGCAACAGTGTAAATGCTTCACATCCGTCCAGACCTTCCAGCAGCTCCAGACCTTTTTCCAGCTTGGAATAGAACTTTTCGGCCTCGGCTTTTTCTGCCACTGCCATGACCGTGCTGCCTGCACCGGACACATACACGGCCTTTGCGCCGCACAGCCGCGCCATGTCGAACACCTCGCGGGAGCCGGGCATCAGGGGCATGCGATACTGCTGGTGCAGCTTATCCTCGGTGGCAATGGCCAGCAGGTCGTGCCGCCCCTCGCAGAAGGCTGCAGGCACCAGCGCCGCACGCGACAGGTTATACACCGCGTCCTTATGGGATACCTCTTTAGGCAGGGCTGCGCGGGCTGCCTCGGTCAGCAGCTTGTAGTCCGGCACGATGGCAGCAAAGCAGAGGCTTTCATCCACATTCCGCTTGACCGAATACACCTTGCCGTCCTCGAATACGCTGCTGGTCAGGCCGCCCAGCAGTGCCGGAGCCACGTTATCGGGGTGTCCCTCAATGGCAGTTGCCAGCGTGAGCAACTCCTGCGTGTTGAGCACATCGCCCAGCATCCGGTTTGCGCCCAGCAGACCCGCGATGATGCAGGCTGAAGAAGAGCCCAGACCCCGTGCCATGGGGATGGGGTTCGTCTGGGTGATCTTAAGGGGCGGGATCTGCTTGCCAACCTTTTCGAACAGACCCTTGGCGGAGCGGTACACGAGATTCGACTCGCCCCGGGGGATGCGGGTGCCGTCCGATGCCGAGATCTCCAGCACCTCGCTGTCCTCAAAGGTGACCGTGTTGTACAACGTAACTGCCAGACCCAGCGCATCGAAGCCGGAGCCTACGTTAGCGCTGGTGGCAGGGACCGAAACCTTGATCTTCATTGCCGCAGTTCCTTTCCGTTACACTTCCTCGGGCAGACGCTTGAGCACCAGCTTCACGCTGCCGCCCACGGCCTCCACCTTGCGCGCGGCCTCTGCCAGCGCACGTTCATCGGCGCGCTTCACAAAGTAGGCGCAGCCCTCGTACCGCTCATCCACCACCTTGCCGTAGCCGTAGATGGCCTCCACCACAGCGGGTGCAATGCCCGCCACACGCACATAATATGCAGCAGGAGCCGGGTCGGTGAGCATGCCGTCCACCGGGTCCGCAGGCTGCCAGAACAGGCTGTCGTGCACCTGTGCGCCGTTTTTCAGCGCATCCACCACGTCTGCCACCACAGCGCTGGCGGTGGGCAGCTTGCCTGCGCCCTTGCCGTAGAATACCACATCGCCCAGCATATCGCCCTTGACCAGCACCGCGTTGAACACATCGTCCACGCTGGCCAGCTGGTTTGCCTTGGGCACCAGACACGGCTCTACACCGGCGGCCACGCTGCCGTCCTTGCCAAGCTTCATCCATGCGATCAGCTTGATAACGCAGCCCAGCTTTTCGGCGCTGGCCACATCGGCGGCGGTAATGGCGCGGATGCCCCGGGTGGGGATGTTCTGGGGGTAGATCTGGTGGCCGCACACCATGGAGGACAGGATGGCGATCTTGCGGCAGGCGTCGCGGCCGTCCACGTCATCGCTGGGGTCCTTGGTCTCTGCGTAACCCAGCTCCTGCGCAATTTGCAGCGCATCCTCAAAGCTCAAGCCCTCCCGCACCATCTTGGTGAGCATGAAGTTTGTGGTACCGTTCACGATGCCCTCCACCTCGGTGATGACGTTGGCCGCCAGGCACTGGTGCATGGGGGTGATGATGGGCGTACCGCCGCCCACAGAGGCCTCGAACAGGAAGGCGCAGCCGTGCTCCTTGGCCAGTGCCAGCAACTCTGCGCCGTAGGTGGCCACCATCTCCTTGTTGGAGGTGCACACGCTGCGGCCGCTCTCCAGACACGCCTTGACGTAGGGGTAAGCAAAGCGGGTGCCGCCGATGGTCTCCACCACCACCCGGATCTCTGGGTCCTGCAGGATCACGTCGATATTCTTGACCACCAAAGGCTCCACCGGGTTGCCGGTAAAATCCTTCGGGTCCAGAATGTATTTTACCTCCACCGGTTCGCCAGCCCGGCGGGAGACGCTTGCAGCATTGTGGCACAGCACCTCGTATACGCCGCTGCCCACCGTGCCAAAGCCCAGAATTGCAATTTTAGCCATACTCTCTTTCCCTCGTTTCCTGTTTTGTTACAGGTTATACCCGCAGCGCACACTCACCACCATGCGCTGGCGCGAAAGCTTTTCGGTCAGTTCCTCCGGGGACATCTGCATGGTATCGGTGCGGATGGTGACCGCCACCAGCGCAGCCCCATTCTCCGGGGTGGACTGGTTGATGGTCACAATACTGGCGCCTGCGGCGCTGATGCCGGCCAGAAGGCTTTGCAGCGCACCGGTCTCGTCCCGCAGGGTGGCCATGACCGTGATGACCTCACGGCCGTTCTCGGAATCAAAAATACAATCCTTATACTTATAAAATGCACTGCGCGAAAGCTCTACGGCGCGGGTCGCAGCCGAAATGCTGCGGGCTTCGCCGCTGGCCAGCAGCTCCTTGGCGCGTACCACCTTGAGAAAAACCTCCGGCAGTACCTGCGCATCCACCAGATAAAAACGGCGTTCCAACTTGTTCACCTCTCAAACACAAGTGTTCTTGCAGAAAATATAATAGCATCCGAACCCCTGCAATGCAAGAGCCCGGATGCTATTTTGTCACTTTGTCCAGTTTTGTCTTGTGAAGTGCGCCCTGTCCTTGCCGGATTTTTCAGCAAAGGGGTGAAAAAGTACGATTTTTGCCCTTATTCCGTGTCCAGTGCGCTGGTATCGGTGGGAATGACCGGCTGGGTGGGCGCAGCATCGTCTGTGTTCTCGGCAGGGGCAGCAGCCTGCGGTGCGGCATGGGAATAGGTGCAGGTATCGGGCAGGTCATCGGCACGGTAGTAGCCCACGGCAGTGCTCGGGCAGCCTGCACCGGCCAGCAATCCGCTCTGGGTGCAATAGCGGCGCTCCACCACGCCTGCGGAGGTGGGGAATGCCTTATAGGGCAGGTCTGCCTGTGCCTGCTCCATCAGTGCCTTCCACGCCATAACACAGGTGCGGGTCTTGGCCTGCTGCTTGGACAGGGTCTTGGTCATATCGTAAGGTGCATCATATCCCCACCACACAGCGGTGACATAGTAGGGCGTGCCGCCCACGAACCACAGATCCTTTTCGTCGCTGGCAGTACCGGTCTTACCAAAGGCCTCCATGCCGTTGGAGTTGGGGTAGCGGCCGCTGGCAGTACCTACGCTGGAGAACAGAACGTTCTTCAGCAGACGGTTCATGACATAAGCGGTATCGGGGGTCAGTGCCTGATAGCTGGTGGCGTTGTTTTCCAGATAGATGTTGCCGTCCCGGTCCAGCACACGGGTATACAGGTGCGGGGTGGTGTACTCGCCGTCATAGAAGATCTGGAAGGCTGCGGCCAGCGCCATGGGCGTAACACCCTTGGTCTGGCTGCCCATGACCATCTGCGCCAGACCCACATCGTTGGTGGGGTCCAGCGTATTCAGCTGCAGAGTGTTGTAGACGAAGTTGAAGATATTGCTTGCGCCCACAAGGTCGCCCACGCGGACTGCGATGGTATTCAGCGAGCGGGCAAGGCCGTTCCACAGCGGGAGATCGCTGCCGTCGCCATAGTTGCCGCCGTAGTTGCGCGGCCAGCTGCGCCATGCGTTGGGGTAAGCGCGGAGCTGCTTGTCGGAGAGCCCCATCAGGCCATTCTTGCGGCAGTAGTCCTCGTCCCGGATGATCATATCCTGCTTCTGGTACAGGGGGGAGTTGTTGAGCATGGTGGACCAGTTGACCAGACCGTACTCAATGCCCAGCGCATAGGCACCGATGGGCTTGATGGTAGAACCGGTCTGCCGCTCCACATTATAGGCGCGGTTCAGGGAAAGGCTCTTGGTCTTTTCGCCCAAGCCGCCCGCAATGGCCAGCACGTTGCCGTCATAGTCCAGCGTGACCATAGCAGCCTGCGTGCGCACGTTGCGGTAATAGTAGACGGTGCCATCTTCGCCGGTGCGGGTCTTGGGGGTACCGTCCTCGTTGAACACCTGCACATCATCGTCCGAAATGGAGGTAACCTCTTCCTCATGCCAGCCCGCCGGGAAGTAGGCATCGTCGGTGTTCAGCATCAGGTTTTCCATCTGGGACTGCAGCTTGGTGTTGACAGTGGCTTCGATGGTAAAGCCGCCGGTGTAGAGCAGCTTCTGCGCCTCGGACTCGCTGATGCCCTCCTTGGTCATGATGTCCTGCACGACCTCATTGAACAGTGCATCGGTGAAGTAGGAGGTGACGATGCTGAGCTTTTTGCCGCTGTCTTCTTCGGCCAGCACAAGGGGCTGTGCAGCGCCGTTGCGATAGTCCTCCTCGCTGATCACACCCTGCTGCCACATATTGTACATGATGAAGTTGCGGCGGTTGATCAGGTTTTCGGGGTTCGTATAGGGGTTATAGTTGGTGGGGTTTTTTGTAATGGAGGCAATGGTAGCGCACTCCCACAGGCTCAGCTGGCTGACGTCCTTGTTGAAGTACTCGTTGGCAGCCGTCTGCACACCCTGAATGGTGCCGGTAAAGCTGATGGTGTTCAGGTAAGCCTCCAGAATGGTCTCCTTGGAGTAGCTGCGGCTCAGGCAGAGGGCGCGGTAGATCTCGCGCACCTTGCGCAATGCGCCATCGATACCGCTGGCGCTGTTGTCATCGGTCAGGTTCTTGATGAGCTGCTGTTCCAGTGTGGATGCGCCCTGCTTGGAGCTGTAAATGGGCAGCAGATACTCATTGATCATTGCGCCGATGGTGCGCTTGAAGTTGACGCCAGGCTCTGAGTAGAAGTCCTTATCCTCGGTGCAGATGAAGGCATACTGCAAATTGGAGGGGATTTGCTCAAGGTCTGCCCATACGCGGTGGCTGTTGGAGGAGTGCAGGGTGGCATACTCCACCTGTGCACCGGTATCCGGGTCGGTGGCTACCACCATACTGGACTGGCTCAGCTGAATGTTGTCCAGGTCCAGCAGGTCACCGTCGTTGGCAGTAGCCTGCACCACATAGAACACCATGCCCACGGCCACCACGCTGCCCAGCATGATGCCGAGGCAGAGCACCGTAGCGACGGTGCGGCCGATGAACCGCAGAACGGGATGCTTGCTCTTTTCCTTTGGCGGCTTGGGGCTTTTGGGTGCCTTGGGCGCACGGGTACGGTTCTCCACTGCGGGGCGTGCTTCGCGGCGGCTCTGGGAAACATTGACCTTACGTCCCACCGGGCGGGCAGGCTGCTCCTCGCCGCCCCGGTGGATCTTTCTCATCTCATTGTTGGAGATAGGGATCGCCTCCTGACATTTCAAGACTGTTGCCGGGCATAGCTGCACCGGGCTTTATCCACATCGTTTGTGACACGAAATTTCAAACTGCAATACCATATTATAACACGCAAGCCCCAGCCGGGCAAGAACCAATCTTTGCGCGCTGAGCAGATATAAATAGTATAACACACTCTCTTGTGGAAAGTACAGTATCTGCGTGTGAAAATTGTCTGCTATCCGCCAAAACGGGGCATACTTACCGGGGAAGGGAGTGTTTTTTATGCGCAAGCTGTCTGTCTGCCTGTTCTACGGGCTTTGCGTATTCACCATTGTATTCAGTCTGTTCTGGATGGCGCTGCCAAGGCTGCCGCTGTCCCAAAGCCCCGCCGGGTCTGAGACCGATCCCGCCTCTCCCCTGAGCCTTGCCGCGCAGGCAGTGCCCCAGACGGACACCGCCCGCTACTGCCTGCAAGACAGCGGCGGGCGGGTGGCGGTGTACCCCTGCCGCGCCGACGGCACCCCGGGCACCCTGATCCGCGTGACCGGCATCTACACCAATCTTCTGCCCGAAAACGACGCCTTACGCATCAAGCGCGGGCTCGTGGTCAACAGCCCCCGGGAACTCGACCTGCTGCTGGAGGATCTGGGGGAATAAATGCAATGAGCCGCTGCACGATATGCAGCGGCTCATTGCATTTATATGATTCAGGCTTCCATTTCTTCCAGCGGCACAAGGTATTCCTTGCGGCACTGCTCGTACTCCAGCATGTAGTCCTTGCTGGGGTTGTGGTGCATAATGCTTTTCAGGGTGTGGGAGTCGTAATCATCGCCAGCCTCCATGCCCACCATGCGCACTGCAATGTTGGAGCAGTGGTCGGAGATACGCTCAGCGTTGTTCAGCACATCAAGGAACACCACGCCAGTGTCGATGGAGCAGATCCCGTCCTTCAGACGGAGGATGTGCTGGTCGCGCAGGCGCTCCACCATCACGTCAATGATCTCCTCCAGCGGCTCCACCTGTGCAGCCTTCTGGACATCATCGTTTTCAAAGGCCTCGTCCGTCAGAACCAGAATGCGCTCCAATGCGGCATCCAGCAATTGCAGTTCCTTTTTGGCGCTCTCGCTGAAGCTGGCTTCCTTGTCGTACAGCTCCTCGGCCTTTTCCATGATGTTCACGGCATAGTCGCCAATGCGCTCGAACTCGGTAACAAAGTTCAGCAACTCGGTCACCGCGTGGCTCTCGTCGTCGCCCAGCTCCTGATCGGTCAGCTTGATCAGATAGTTGGTGATCTCCACCTCCATGCGGTCGATCAGGTTCTCGCGCACCTTGATGGCGCTCACGGTCTCCTCGTCCATCTTCAAAAGCAGCGGCGCGGCCAGACCCACGTTGCGGGCGGCGCGGCGGGACATCTTGATCACCGCATTCTTCGCCTGCTGCAAGGCCACTGCCGGGCTCTTGTACAGACGCTCGTCCAGCACCGGCATGCTCAGCTCCTGTGCTTCCTCCACGCTACTGGGCACCGTGAGCATCGCCAAGCGGCTCAGCACTCCGCTGCAAGGCAGGAACAGCAGCATGGCGCATACGCTGGACAAGGTATGGATGTTTGCAATGGAGCTCTTGTTCATCACATCGCCCCACATGGGGATGCCGATGGTGAACTGCACCGCATAGATCAGCGCCAGCAGGATCACACTGCCGATGACGTTGAAGTACAGGTGGATGAGCGCTGCCCGCTTACCATCCTTGGAGGAGCCGCCGATGGTGAGCAGCGGGGTGAACGCCGTACCGATATGTGCACCCAGAATGATGGGAATGGCAGAGCTGAAGGTGACAAGCCCTGTGCTGGACAGTGCCTGCAGAATACCCACCGAAGCGGAGGAGGACTGGATGATCACGGTGACCACCACGCCCACCAGAACGCCCAGAATGGGGTTGGTCATGGTGACGAACAGATTCTGAAAGACGGCGCTCTCCCGCAGGGGAGCAACGCCGGTATCCATCAGGCTCATGCCGGTAAACAGAATGCCGAAGCCCAGCATGATCTGGCCGATATTCTTCTTTTTGGCATTGCGCAGGAACACATAAAAAATGCAGCCAATAAACGCCACCACGGGGGCAAAGGTCTTGGGCTGGATCAGGGTCAGCCACAGGCTGTCGCCTGAGATATCCGCCATGCGGATCAACTGACCTGTTACCGTAGTACCAATATTTGCACCCATGATCACGCCTACCGACTGCGTCAGTGTCATGATACCGGAGTTGACCAGACCGACACAAATAACCACCGTACCAGCCGACGACTGGATGACGCCGGTGATCAGTGTGCCAAAGATCACGCCTTTAATGGTGGAGGAGGTAAGCTTTTGCAATACGCCCTGCATCTTGCCGCCTGCCAGCTTTTCCAGTCCGGCGCCCATGATGGACATACCGTACAGGAACAGCGCAATGCCGCCCAGCAGAGAGGTAATGTGTGTGATATCCATAACGATACTCCTAATATGAAACTTCCCTTTTAATCCTTTACAGCACACAGCTGCCGGAACCTTGCACGCGCAACGCCTGCCCTGTTCCGGAAGCCGCTTACTTTTATTATACCATCAAAGGGGGCGTCTCAACAAGGTTTATTTTACAGGAAAGTTACTTTTTTCACACATTTCGCAACATATTTCCGAGCAGCAAACAAAAAGCTTTCCGTTATTTTACATATATTTTACATTATGATCTCCCGGATGCGGTATGCCGCCGCTTACCCGGCCAACTCCTCCATGGCCTCCCGCACCGTATCGGCCGAAAACAGGAACACACCACTGCCGGTGTATACCTCCACATGACTGCCCACATAACGCAACTCAAAATCCTTCATGGTGTTTCCCTCCTGTGTTTCTGTTTTGTTCCGGGGCTTTCCCGGTGAACACAGTATCGCATAATTTAGATACCATAAAAAGGACTTTCAAAGGTTTTTGCGGATTTTTTGCGTAAAAAACAGCGTATGCTCCCCAGTCTGCTCACGCTGTACACGGCCATTTTCCTCGGAGATCAGGTCTTTGGCAGTCCCCGCAGCGCCGCATTTCCGCAGGAAACAGGCGCTGGAGCTGCCGTTTTCCGTCACGACCCCCTCCTGTGAAAATGGGATAGCGGAGCGTCCGCAGACGCTCCGCTATCCCGAAATTAAAAATAAATTTTCCGCTGATAATGGCTATAGCAAAGCGGAAGCCCTTCCAAATCATCCTGCTGTGCAAAGCATTATTCTGCCGCGTCCGTCACCCGGACGGGGTAGCCCGTCCGCACACAGCGCACCGCGTAGCGGGAACCGCCGCCGGAGGTGCAGGTGAACAGGGTCAGATCCCAGTTGTCCGTCTCGGTATCGGTGGTCATCTCCTCGATCTGGGTGGGGCGCAAAGTCTCCACGCTCTCCACCTCATAGCTCCAGCGCAGACCGTCTGCATCCGTAAAATAGACCGAGCTGCCGATGGCCAGCCACTTGATGGGGCTGAAGTGCATTGCGTAGTTGTGGCCGCAGATCACAAGATCATCGCCATAGGTGGTGCCGCTGTACCGCCCGGGGGCGATCTTCAGCCCGGCGTAGCTCCACTGCGCCATCACCGGCAGCTCCCGTTCTACCGCCGGGATGGAAAGCACCCCGATGTAGTCCCGCCCTTCCACCTCCACGGTGGTCATCTCCTGCGTCGGGTCCAGCACCGGCTGCGGGGCTGCAGTCTCATTTTCCTGCTGGTGCTCCGTAATGGTCTTTTGCATGGTCTGCTCCAGCTCGCCCAATACTTCCTGCGAAGCCTTTTCTGCCCGGGCGGCATCCCACCGGTTGTAGCCCAGCAACCCGGCGGCGCATAAGATCAGCACCGCGCCCAGCACCATGCACAGCCTGCCGATTTTCCGTTTCATTGCATTCCATCCTTTATACATAATAGTATCATCTGCTTCAGTATACCATTCCCCGCTCCGGTTTACAACCGTTCTTGCGGTCGTTTTTTATCGGGCAGCAGCGCGCAGACCAGCCGCACCATCTGCCCGGTCAGGGGCAGCCACACCAGCGCGCACAGTACGTTGAATAAGGTGTGTGCGTTGGCGATCTGCCGGGCGATCACGGCGCACTCCACCCCTGCGGGCGAGCACAGCCGCACCAACGCCGCAAAGGGCTGCAGCAGTGCGCAGCACACCGCCGCACCGCTCAGGTTAAAAATGGCGTGGGCTGCCGCCACCCTCTTGGCGTCTCTTCCCTGCCCGATGGCGGCAAGCACCGCCGTGATGGTGGTGCCGATGTTATCCCCCAGCAGAATGGGAATGGCCGCCGTCAGCCCCAGCAGGCTGTGCACGCCGTCTGCCCCGGGCTGCGCCGCCACGCTTTGCAGCAGTGCCACCGTGGCAGAGCTGCTTTGCACCGTTAAGGTCATGCAGACGCCCGCCAGCAGCCCGTGCATGGGACTTTGCTGCACCCGGGCAAGCTCCAGCCGGAGCAGAGGGCTTTGCAGCAGCGGTTCCATGGCGCTGCGCATCACCGTAACGCCCTCAAACAGCAGTCCGAAGCCGAACACTGCCTCGCCCACGCAGCGGCCCCGCCAGCCTTTACAGGCCAGACAGAGCAGCACCCCGCCAAACAGCAGCAGATACCGCCAGCTTTCCACCCGGAACGCCAGCAGCTGCGCCGTGACCGTTGTGCCGATGTTCGCTCCGAACACCACCGGCACCGCCTGCCGCAGCTGCAACAGCCCCGCCGCCAGAAAGGCAATGACCATAACCGTGACCGCTGAGCTGCTTTGCAGCACCGCCGTTACCGCAGCACCAGTCAGCAACCCTGCCACCGGGTTTGCGGTGCACCGCGCCAGCAGGCTGCGCAGACGCCTGCCCGCTCCCTGCTGTACTGCCCTGCACAGGCTGTCCGTTCCATATAAAAACAGCGCCAATCCGCCGAATACCTGCAACAACACTTGGAATCCCTGCTCCATCCGCACCCTCCGTTTCTGCCTGTCCTTTATTTTTATGCAGCGAGAGCCGGTTTGCGCATTGACAAAACCTACAAGTTTTTTGTGAATTTTTGTTTAATATTTCCCCATTCCCTTGCAATCCGGCTGCAAAAGGAATATGCTTATCAGGCGTTAATACTTAACATCTGTTAAGTATTTGAAAAATGCAAACGAGGAGGGACTGTCGTGTCCGAGCCAAGCACCCCCAGCTTTCAGGGGATGTGCCACTATATCGGGCAGCTGAGCAAGGCATCCAAGACCGGGATGCGGGCGGCGCTGGCCGATTGCCCCAAATGCCACTTCAATATGCTGGAAGGCCTGCTGCACGCCATCAACTGTCACGGAAAGGACGGCGCCATTTATGTCTCCGACCTTGCCCGGGAGATTCGTCAGCCGCTGCCGGCGGTCTCGCGCGGGCTGCGGCTCATGGAGCAGGACGGCACTGTGGTGCGGGAACCGGACCCCGCCGACCGCCGCAAAACGCTGGTGCGCATCACCCCCAAGGGGTACGAGCTGTGCCACCAGTGTGAGCAGGCTCTGCGCAACTACTTTGCCAGCGTGCTGGCACGGTTAGAGCCGGAGCAGGTAGCCCAGATGGACGCGCTGCGCGGCGCGCTGATGGATGCCATTCTTGCGGAAAATGCCGCGCGCAACATTGACCCGAAGGGAGAAACGAACCATGACAAAGATCTTTAAGCAGCTGGCCCGGCACTGGGCAGTCTGCCTTGTGGTGTTCGCACTGCTGTTCGTGCAGGCGTACTGCGACCTTGCCCTGCCGGACTACACCAGCAAGATCGTGGACACCGGCATCCAGCAGGGCGGCATTGAAAGCCCCCTGCCCCAGACGGTGCGCCAGAGTACGCTGGACGCGCTGAGCCTGCTGATGAGCGAGGAGGATGCGCAGAAGCTGCAAAACGCCTACCAGTACTACCTGCAGGACGATGGCGTATTGCAGCTGCGCTCCGACCTGACCGAGGACGAGCGCACCGCACTGGAAGAGGCCGTGACCACCCCGGACATCGTGCTGTATATGGCTGCCGCACAGGCCGCCAACACCCCCGCCGGGCAGAACAGCATGGGCATGACCGGCCTTGCCGAGACGCCCTCTGCCGCTGCGGACGCGGACACTGAAACCGCCACCCCTACGGCAGCGGATCTTGACACCGTTTGCAGCCAGTTTGCCGCCATGAGCCAGATGCCCGGCTTTGACCGCAGTATGCTGCAAAAGCAGCTGGACGGTGCCATGAGCCAGCTGGACAGCACCCTGCTGGAAAACCTGAAAAGCCAGTCTTTGCTGCTGGTGCAGCTGGAATACGAGGCGCAGGGCGTTGCGCAGGATGTGCAGATGGGTTACCTCTTCCGGGTGGGCGGCCAGATGCTGGCGCTCACCCTGCTGATGGTAGCCGTGGCTGTGGCCGTTGGCTTCCTTGCCTCCCGGGTATCCGCCGCCATCGGCCGCGACCTGCGCCGGGAGACCTTCTCCAGCGTTATCGGCTTCTCCAATGCAGAGATTGAGAACTTCTCCACCGCCTCCCTCATCACCCGCACCACCAACGATATCCAGCAGGTGCAGTTCGTCTGCGTCATCCTGCTGCGCATGGTGGCCTACGCGCCCATTCTGGGCATTGGCGGCGTGCTGCACGTTGTGGGCAGCAGCAGCGGCCTTTCCTGGATCGTGGTGCTGGACGTGGCACTGCTCTTGTTGCTGCTGCTCTTCCTGATGAGCGTTGCCATGCCAAAATTCAAGGTGATGCAGCAGCTGGTGGACCGGCTGAATCTGGTCAGCCGCGAGATCTTGACCGGCATCATGCCGGTGCGCGCCTTCAGCCGCGAAAAATTTGAGGAGCAGCGCTTTGACAAGGCCAACCGGGAGCTGATGGGCACCCAGCTGTTCACCAACCGCGCTATGGTGGCTATGATGCCCTTTATGACCCTGATCATGAACGGCACCAGCCTGCTCATCGTCTGGTTCGGCGGCAAGGCCATGGATGCCGGCACTATGCAGGTGGGCGAAATGATTGCCTTTATCACCTACACCATGCAGATCGTCATGTCCTTCCTGATGCTGGCCATGGTGGCCGTCATGCTGCCCCGCGCCGGTGTGGCTGCGGATCGTATCGACGAGGTCATCCGCACCAAGGCCACCATCCGCGACCCGGACGAAGCCGCCGCAAAGGCTGCACAGGCGCACACCGACTGGCAGGGCGTGGTGCAGTTCGAGGATGTGAGCTTCCGTTACCCCGGTGCA
>ULPS01020411.1_pt1 | contig 13339 bp, 9 predicted proteins | sample 1953711 | NCBI WGS metagenome assembly ULPS01 (sample SAMEA4835635, study PRJEB28245) | human gut metagenome | biome: gut microbiome; material: fecal sample | place: Denmark | collected 2008 | reverse complement strand
AGCCATTCTTTTTTTAAGACAATGCCGCCAAAGGCGGCGGAAACGGAGGAAGATATGTTGAAATGTCTGAAATGCATTGACGCGAAGAAAACGGGAATTTTTGCGGCGGGAGTTCTGTTCGGAACCGCCGGGATCAGGCTGCTTTCCAGCAGGGACGCGAAGAAGTTCTATACGAACTGCACGGCGGCGGTCCTGAGGGCGAAGGCGAGCGTGATGAAAACGGCGACCACCATTCAGGAAAACGCAGAGGATATCTACGAGGAAGCGAAGGCGATCAACGAGGAACGCGAGGAAGCAGAAGAAGCGCCTGTGGATGCCCCGGAGGAAGGCGAGGCAGAGGGCGCGGAAGCCTGAGGAGAAACTGCGGTGAAAATATTGATCAGGCATGAAATAAAAGGGCGGATGAGAGTTCATCTGGTGCAGAACAGAATGACCTGCAGCCAGGCGGACATTCTGCTCTATTACCTGCAGAAGCTGGACGGCGTGACGGAGGCGAAGGTATATGAGCGCACGCAGGACGCGGTCATCTGCTATCGGGGAGACCGGACGGCGGTCCTGAAGGGGCTGCAGAGCTTCCGGTATGACCGGGTGGAGGTCCCGGACGGCCTTCTTGAAAATTCCGGAAGAGAAATGAACGCACGGTATCAGGAAAAGCTGGTGATGAAGGTACTGCTGCGTTTCGCTTCGAAGCTGTTCGTTCCCTGGTCCCTGCGGGCGCTTGTTACGGCGGTAAAATCCGTAAAGTATCTGAAAAAGGGCGTGGAAACGCTGGCAAAAGGGAAAATCGAGGTTCCGGTTCTGGATGCGGCAGCGATCGGCGTTTCCGTATTCCGCGGGGATATGGACACCGCCTCCTCGGTCATGTTCCTGCTCGGCGTGGGAGAGCTTCTGGAGGAATGGACGCATAAAAAATCGGTGGACGATCTGGCGCGGACCATGTCCCTGAATGTGAGCAGGGTATGGCAGAAAATCGGAGAGCAGGAGCTTCTGGTTTCCGCGTCGCAGATCCGGGAAGGGGATCTGGTGGTGATCCACATGGGAAACGTGATTCCCTTCGACGGGCTGGTGGAGGAAGGAGAGGCCATGGTGAATCAGTCCTCCCTCACCGGAGAATCCGTCCCCGTGCGCCGCGTCCCCGGAAATTCCGTCTATGCGGGAACCGTGGTGGAGGAAGGGGAGCTGACCGTGCGCGTAAAGGCAGTGGGCGGTTCCAGCAGATTTGAAAAGATCGTCACCATGATCGAAGAATCGGAAAAGCTGAAGTCCTCGCTGGAAGGAAAGGCGGAGCATCTTGCCGACAGCCTGGTGCCCTGGACTCTCATGGGAACGGTTCTGGTGTGGCTCCTTACCCGGAACGTGACAAAGGCGCTTGCCGTTCTGATGGTGGATTTTTCCTGCGCGCTGAAGCTTGCCATGCCCATCTCCGTGCTGTCGGCCATCCGGGAAGCGGGAAGGCACCATGTGACGGTAAAAGGCGGAAAATATCTGGAAGCCGTGGCGGAAGCGGAAACCATTGTTTTTGACAAGACGGGCACGCTCACCAGGGCCTGTCCCACCGTGGCCTCCGTCATCTCCTTTAACGGCGAGACGCCGGATGAGCTGCTGCGCATCGCCGCCTGCCTGGAGGAGCATTTTCCTCACTCCATGGCGCGGGCCGTGGTGGAGGCGGCGAAGAAAAAGAAGCTGGACCACCAGGAAATGCACTCGAAGGTGGAATATATGGTAGCCCACGGAATTTCCACCACCATCGGAGAAAAACGCGCGGTGATCGGAAGCTACCATTTTGTGTTTGAGGATGAAAAATGTACGGTACCGGAAGGAAAGGAAGCCCTTTTCGCTTCGCTTCCGGAGGAATATTCCCATCTGTATCTGGCCATGGACAATCATCTGGCGGCGGTGATCTGCATTGAGGATCCCCTGCGTGAGGAGGCGGCTGAGGTCATCCGTTCCCTGAAGGCGGAAGGCATCCGCAAGGTGGTGATGATGACCGGAGACAGCGAACGGACAGCGGCAGCGGCAGCCCGCCGGGTCGGAGTGGACGAATACTATTCCGAGGTGCTCCCGGAGGACAAGGCAGCTTTTGTGGAGCGGGAGAAGGCGGACGGAAGAAGGGTGATCATGATCGGGGACGGCATCAACGATTCTCCGGCCCTGTCCGCCGCGGACGTGGGAATCGCCATCAGCGACGGCGCGGAAATCGCGCGGGAGATCGCGGACATCACCGTGAGCGCCGACAGCCTGTATCAGCTCGTGACCCTGAAACGGATCAGCAACGCGCTGATGAAGCGCATCCGCGGCAACTACCGCTTTATCGTGGGCTTCAATGCAGGACTGATCCTGCTTGGTGTGGGCGGCGTGCTTCAGCCCGCCACCTCCGCGCTGTTTCACAATACCTCCACCCTGCTCATCGGCCTGAAGAGCATGAGCAGTCTGCTGGAAGAAACGGAGAAAGCATGAAGAAAGGCGGCGCAGGCCGCTTTTTTTCAATATCGTCCATATGCGACGAGGGCATCCCCCTTCCTGACGCCGGAAGAAACGGTGTGATACCAGACGATCCCATCCCAGGCAGCGAGCACCGTCTGAAGCGGATTGCCCTCCAGATCCTCCAGAAACCGAGAATCTTTCCCGCTGAAACGGTCTGGCCTGAACGGATGCGGGGAAACCTCCTTTGAGCGGATGAGACAGGTGAAATGTGCTACCCGGATATTCTAACAGAAATACGGAAAAATGTAAGGAAAGGAAGAAAAAGAAACCGGATAATTTTTCTCAAAAAGGGCGGCCCTCCGCCTTGTTTTTTTCTGCCCGGCGGAGTATAATGACAGGGCATTTAATGCTTCGACGCGTTGAATCAGAAAAGAAAACAAAGGAAGGGAACCTGTCATGACACAAGAGAAAAAGCTGAATAAGCTGCAGTCCGTGATCCTGCTGGTGTTCATCATCTTCGCGGTGGCCGTCTGCATCCTCCTGAAAACCGGAGGACCCATGATCGGACTGTTTATGAGCTGGATTATCATCTATCTGTTCTGTAAAATTCTCCGGATTGAATTCGGAAGGATCATCGGCGGAGCCTATGAGGCCATCCGCGTGGTTGTCCCGACGGTGTGCCTGCTGATGGCAATCGGCGTGATGATCGGCACCTGGCTGCAGAGCGGCACGATCGCCACCATCATCGTGGGAGGCCTGAGACTGATCGATCCCACCTGGCTGCTGCCTCTGACGCTTCTGTTCTGCGCGGTGCTGAGCCTTGTGACCGGAACCTCCTACGGCTCGGTGGGAAGTGCGGGCGTGGCGATGATGGCGATCGGAAACGCCATGGGAATCAATCCCGGTATGGTGGCCGGCGCGGTCATCTGCGGCTCCATGTTCGGAGATAAGATCAGCCCGCTTTCCGATACCACGAACCTGGCGCCCGCAGTGGCAGGCGCGAAGCTGGGAGACCATGTACGGTCCATGCTCTGGACCACGCTGCCTCCCTTTCTGATCAGTTTGATTCTGTTCACCGTTCTGGGAATCCGGCAGACGAGCGGGGATTACAGCGCCGGGGACCTGAATCTGTATATTGAGGCGCTGAACGGAGAGTTTCAGCTGGGCCTTGTGACCCTGATCCCTGCCGTTCTCATCATCGTTCTGCTTCTTCTGAAGGTGGACGCCATTGTGGCGCTGGGTATTTCCGCTGTGGCGGCGGGTGCGGTCTCCGTTTTCTGGCAGGGCGCTTCCCTGCAGTCGGTGATTCAGGTCGCCTACAACGGTTACAGCACCGGCATTGAAAACGGAATTCTTCAGACGATCCTGAACCGCGGCGGAATGAGCAGCATGCTGCAGTATGTGGCGATCATCTGTTTTGCGGTGGGCATGGGCGGCATGCTGGAGAAGCTGGGCGTGCTGGAAAATATTCTGGAAATGATCGTGAGCCATATCCGCAGCGACGGCACGCTGATTCTTGCTACCCTTCTGGTAGGCTATGTGGTCAGCCTGATCAGCTGCTCTCAGCCCATGGCGCACGTGCTGACCGGACGTCTGATGGCGCCGCTGTTCAAGGACAGGAAGATAGCGCCGGAAATCCTTTCCAGATGCCTGGAGGATGCGGGAACGCTCGCCGGTCCCATGATCCCCTGGCACGGGTACTGCGTTTACATGTCGGGAACCCTGGGCGTGGCCTGGGCGGCCTTTTTCCCGTATCTGTTCTTACTGTACCTGACGCCGTTCTTCAGCGTATTTTACGGATTTACCGGCATATCCGTTAAGCATGTTTCCGATCAGCCGGCAAAAGCGGAGGGAGAGGCATGATGGAAGTAAAGGTAGTATTGCTTGGAACGGGAACGCCAAACGCCTGCCCGAACGCCAGCGGTCCGTCCACGGCAGTGGTGGTGGGAGAGCGTGCCTATCTGGTGGATTTCGGCCCCGGCGTGGTGCGGAAGGCCGCCCAGGCCTATCACCGGGGAATCGACGCTCTGCGTCCGGATCTTCTGACCACGGCCTTCTGCACCCACCTGCATACCGATCATACGGCAGGGTATGCGGATCTGATTTTCACCCCCTGGGTGCTGGAGCGGAACGAGCCGCTGAAGGTGTTCGGCCCGAAGGGAATCCGGAGCATGACGGAGCACATCCTGGCCGCCTATGCGGTGGATATTGATTTCCGTATCCATGGCTTTGAAAAGGCGAATGAGCTGGGCTACCGGGTGGAGGCCGAAGAGATTGCGCCCGGAATCGTCTATCAGGATGACCTGGTGAGCGTGGAGGCGTTTCCCGTCAGCCACGGAACGCTGGAGAGCTACGCCTACCGTTTTGTGGCGGGGGATAAGGTGATCGTCATCAGCGGAGATACCGCGCCGCTGGACATCATGGCCGAAAAGGCGGAAAACTGCGATCTCCTGCTTCATGAGGTGGAATATACGGCGGGGATTGCTGCCAGAGAGCCGAAATGGCAGAAATATCACAGGGAAGTGCATACCCTGAGCACGGATCTGGCCCGGGTGGCAGAAAAGGCGAAGCCGAAGAAGCTGGTCACCTATCACCGGATTTATCACATGAACATTCAGGATAACCGGATCAATCTGGAGGCGGAGATGAACCGGAGAAGCGAGGCGATTCTGCGGGAAATCCGGGACGCCGGGTATGATGGGGATGTGGTGAACGGGCAGGATCTGGATGTGTTTTATCTCTGAAGAAACCCTTTGATAAACACTTGCAACAGAGTATAATAAATGTCATGGAATGTCTTTTGGGCGATCCATGACATTTTTACTTTCGGGAGGTTACATAAGTGGAAGATCAACAGAAAATCATGCTTTTTGAACAGATGCCGATTCCCAGAGCCGTAGCGAAGCTGGCGGTTCCGACCATTTTGAGCTCGCTGGTGACGGTGCTTTATAATCTGGCGGACACCTATTTTGTGGGAATGCTGAACAACTCCGTTCAGAACGCGGCGGTCACGCTGGCTGCACCTCTGATTCTGGCCTTCAATGCGGTCAACAACCTGTTCGGCGTGGGGAGCAGCAGCATGATGAGCCGGGCGCTGGGAAGCCGGGATTATGAAACGGTCCATCGAAGCTCCGCCTTCGGCTTTTACTGTTCCATTTTCTGCGGACTTCTTTTTTCTCTGTTATATGTGATTTTTCAGCCCTTCGTGCTGACGATTCTGGGGGCGGACGCGACGACTGCGGAGGCAACTGCCGGATATCTGAGATGGACGGTGGCCTGCGGGGCGGCTCCCACCATTCTGAATGTGGTGATGGCCTATCTGGTGAGGGCGGAGGGAGCTGCTCTGCACGCCAGCATCGGCACCATGAGCGGCTGTATTCTGAACATCATTCTGGATCCTGTTTTCATTCTGCCCTGGGGCCTGAATATGGGAGCGGAGGGAGCGGGCCTTGCAACCTTCCTCTCCAACTGCGTGGCCTGCGGCTATTTCTTCGTGCTCCTGTATGTGAAGAGAAAGAGCACTCATGTCTGCATCAGGCCGTCCATGTTCTGCCTGAAGCGGAAGATCGTGCTGGGCGTCTGCGGCGTGGGCATACCGGCGTCCATCCAGAACCTGCTGAATGTGACGGGGATGACCGTGCTGAACAATTTTACCTCTTCCTATGGTTCCGACGCGGTGGCGGCAATGGGAATCACCCAGAAAATCAACATGGTGCCGATGCAGATTGCCATGGGGCTGTCACAGGGAATCATGCCGCTCATCAGTTATAACTACGCCAGCGGGAATACGCCGAGAATGAAAAAAACGCTGACCTTTGCGGCAAAAATTTCCCTGACCGCTCTGATCATCGTCGCGGCCGGGTATTATGTGGGAGCCGGTGCCCTCGTCCGGATGTTCATGCAGGATCCGGAAATCGTCGCATACGGGACACGATTCCTGAGGGGCTTCTGTCTGGGGTTGCCCTTCCTGTGCATGGATTTTCTTGCGGTGGGAGTGTTCCAGGCTGTTGGTCTTGGAAAGAACGCGTTTATCTTCGCAATCCTCAGAAAGGTGGTGCTGGAGATACCGGCCCTCATCATTCTGAACGCTCTGTTTCCTCTTTATGGTCTTGCCTACGCGCAGTTTACAGCGGAAATCGTCCTGGCGACCGCGGCAGTTGTGGTCCTGGTCCGGATGTTTGCGAAGCTGGAAAGGGGAGAGCGGCTTTAAGGATTTAAGAAAAGCAGTTCCTTTACAAAAATCCCACCCTTCAGGTGGAAGAACCACACAAAGGGCGGGATTTTTTATCCTGATATTTAAGCAGTGCGGCCACTGCGCGGCCTCTTAGCCAAACAGTGAGAACGCCGCGAACAGGCCGGAGAGCAGGGAGGCTACCAGGGACACCACAGTGATCTGGGTGTTGATGGAAGGGCCTGCCGTATCCTTGAAGGGATCGCCCACGGTATCGCCAGTGACGGCCGCCTTGTGAGCGTCGGAACCCTTGCCGCCTTCGTTGCCCGCTTCCACGTATTTCTTCGCGTTATCCCACAGGCCGCCGGCATTGGACATGAACAGGGCCAGCAGAAGGCCGCTGACGATGTTGCCGAGAAGGAAGCCGCCGATGGCGGAAGGACCGCCGATGAAGCCGACCAGAACGGTGGCGACGATGGTGACAAGTCCCGCCGGAATCAGCTCCTTCAGAGCGCCGTCCGTGGCGATGCCGATGCAGGTGTCATAGTCGGCCTTTACGCCCTTTTTGCCTTCTTTCAGTCCCTTAATCTCCCGGAACTGGCGGCGGATCTCTTCCACCATGCGCTGGGCGTTCTTATCCACGCCGAGAATCAGCATGGCGGAGAACACGGCGGGAATGGCAGCGCCCACCAGGATGCCGAAGAAAACGGTGGGATCCAGGATGTCAAAGCCGGTGAGAAGCTCTTTTCCCATACCGGAAAGGGCCTCATTGACTTCAGACATATAGGCGCCTAGCAGGGAAATGACGGTCAGTCCGGCGGCGCCGATGGAAAAGCCCTTGGTCACTGCCTTTACGGTGTTGCCCGCGCTGTCCAGCTCGTCGGCGATGCGGATGGTGTCCTCCCCAAGGCCGCCCATTTCCGCAAGGCCTCTGGCATTGTCCACGATGGGGCCATAGGCGTCATTGCTGATGATCATGCCCACGATGGAAAGCATGCCCACCGCGGCCATGGCGATTCCGAAGAGAGCATAGCCCTCGCCCAGCGGAGCGCAGAGCATATAGGCCACAAGAGCGGAAACGGCGATGCCCACCATGGCGGGAAGGGCGGAAATGAAGCCGTAGGAAACGCCGGAGAGAATGGTGAAGGCCGAACCGGAGCGGGAGGCGTGCGCCACCTTCTGCACGATGGGCTTTGAGTCATCCGTAAAATAGTCCGTGGTGATACCGATGATTACGCCCACGATCAGGCCCACAGCGGAAGCGCCCCAGATCCGCCACTGGAAGCCGCTTAAAGCCTGGGTGGCAATGGCTGTCAGCACCAGAAAAATGGCGGTGGTGGTATAGGTGGAGGCGTTCAGCGCGCCGGTGGGATTCCCCTTTTTCCCAACTCTGGCGCAGGCGATGCCGATGATGGAAGCGATCAGGCCGAGCGCGGCGTAGCAGAATACCATGGCGGTGTTTGCACCGAGACCGCCGTCCAGCGCCTGGCTCATGACGAGGGCGGAGGCCATGGCAGCCACGTTGGAATCGAACAGGTCGGCCCCCATGCCGGCCACATCGCCCACATTGTCGCCCACATTATCCGCGATGACCGCAGGGTTTCTGGGATCGTCCTCCGGGATGCCCAGCTCCACCTTTCCGGTCAGGTCTGCCGCCACATCAGCCGTTTTGGTGAAAATACCGCCGCCGGCCTTTGCGAACAGGGCCAGAGAGCTGGCACCGAAAGAAAAACCCAGCAGGATGGTGGCGTCCGCTGTGATCAGAAGGACGGCCATGACGCCCAGCAGGCTGAATCCGACCACCGCAAGGCCCATGACGGAGCCGCCGCGGAAGCCGATCAGGAACGCGGTCTTCAGGTCCTTCTTCGCTCCCTCAGCGGTGCGTCCGTTGGCAGAGGTTGCGACAAGAATGCCGATCTTACCCGCAATGGCGGAGAGAACCGTGCCCGCCAGATAGGCGATGACCATGGCGGCATGACCTGGGAGATTTCCGTTCCATACCGGCTCCGGAAGGAACAGAAAGATCAGAATGGCCGCCACGCCTGCGAACCTGGCGAGGATGCCGTATTCCCTTCTCATAAAGGTGTTGGCGCCCGCCTGGATCAGCGAGGAAACCTCAATGATCCGCTTATTTTCAGAAGGCTGCCTTTTCACCCAGAAGTACAGATAGACGGCAAAGGCAAAAGCGATGACCACTGCAAAAAATGAAACAATAACGACAAGTAGCATAAGAGATCCCATAAATTCACCCCTTTCCCAATAATGCTGACGGAATCTTGGCTGCCAGGGGATTTGGTAAAGGAAAAATCCCACAAAAAACCCTTTCAAAACCCATTATAATACAGGAAAATGTGGAAAGGAATCTTTTTCTCCCTTCTCCGGGGTAGAAAAAATTCCTGTTTTTTTGGGCTTTTTGTCAGAGAAAAAGGCGGATTGACAGAATGTGCATTTTACTGTCATGCATCATTGTTATAATGTATTATAATGCGCTCAGCTGTCTTTGATCTGCCGTCCTTCCGCGTTCATGTGATAGCCGTCCCGATAGATCAGCTCGGAAACCGGCACGATTTCATAGCCCTGCCCCTTCAGGTTTGTGATCAGCTCATCCAGAGCCTCCGCCGTGAATTTCGCTCCGTTATGACAGAGGATGATGGAGCCGCACCCAAGATGCTTATGTCCGCATACGGTGGAAATGATGGAGTCCACACCATAGTCCTTCCAGTCCAGGGAGTCCACATCCCACTGGATGGAATAGTAGCCGCATTCGGAGGCGGTGCGGATCACATCGTTGTCATAGTCCCCGTAGGGAGGGCGGAACAGGAACATGTCGTAGCCGGTCAGTTCCTTCACCTTCTGATGGACGCTGACGATTTCCTGCCGCTTTTCATCGTTGGAAAGCTGGCTCATGTTTTTATGGCTTTCGCTGTGATTTCCCAGATCGTGGCCGGCCTCAAGAATGGCCTTCACATCGTCCGGATAGGAGTCCACCCAGCCTCCCGTCATGAAAAAGGTGACGTGCACGTTATGTCTGGCGAGAATATCCAGAATTTTCTGCGTGTCCTCATTTCCCCAGGCCGCGTCAAAGGAGAGGGCAACCTTTTTTTCCTGTGTTTCCACGCAGTAGATGGGAAGTTCCCTCCCGTTGATGGTGCTGGAAACGGAGACCGCTTCCGGGACGAAGGTGGTGATGCATTTGACGAAGACGATGACGCCGAAGAGGAACAGGGCGGATTTGATGAGCTGCGCCCGGATGACAGCCTGATAGTTTTCCGTTTCCCGGAGCCGTTTTATCTTGCATTGTATGAGATGGACGAAATCTTTCCACATAATTTCAGATACCCGGAAATGTCTGTTGCTACAGTCTATGCCGCGGGGGGCCGTGCGGATTCCTGAGAAATGCTGTGAAAGTGCTTACATTTTTGCTCGACAAGTGTGTCCGGCTGAGGTACAATGAGGAAAAATAAAAAAGAATCCCGCCTGCGGGATTCTCCCGTGCCGCACAGCCGGCGTGTAAGGAGAAGAAAAGGAAGGAAAAGAAATGCAGGAGGACATCAGAACTTTGAAACAGGAGCCGCTGACACGGCTGCTTGCACAGCTTCAGAATCCGCCGGAGGAGTTCACCCCCGTCCCATTCTGGTTTTTTAACGACAGGCCGGATGAGGAAAAGATCGCACAGGAGCTGAAGGACTATAAACAAAAGGGGGTGGACGCCTTCGTGCTGCACCCCAGGATCGGGATCCCGGAGGATGTGCCCTATCTGTCGGACGCCTATTTTCAGGCGGTCCGTTTCATCGTGAAATGCGCGGACAGCCTGGGAATGAAGGTGGTTCTCTATGATGAGGGAATGTACCCTTCCGGCTCCGCGCACGGAATGGTTGTGGCGGAGAATCCGGACTACGCCTCCAGAGGGATCATCCTTTCGGACAGACCGGAAGGCGGTGAGGTGATCACGGAATTTTCGGATGGAAAATATCTGGTGTACGGCTTCACCGGAGGAACCATCAGGGGAATCCATTTCGGAGAGGACGACGGGGAGGCGGGAGCACCGAAATCTGCGGATATTCTGAATCCGGACGCGGTGGACGCCTTTATCCGCCTGACTCACGACCGCTATTATGAGGAGCTGAAGGAATATTTCGGAACCACCGTCATCGCCTTTTTCACGGACGAGCCCTGTGCGCTGGGCCGGAACGCCGCGGCGTTCCGGGAGTGGGTGCCAGGCCTTGAGCGGGAACTTGCGGCGGAGGGTGGAAAGCTGCCGGAGCTGGAAGGGCTGTTTACCGGGGAGAAAAATGAGACCACGGCCATCTATCACAGGCTGATAAAGAAGCATCTCAGAGAAACCTTCTATGCCCGGCTTTCCCGCTGGTGTGAGGCTCACGGGATCGCGCTCATGGGCCATCCGGAAGCCAGCGACGATGTGGAGGAGGAGCTGTATTTTCAGATTCCCGGACAGGATCTGATCATGCGCCGGGTTTCTCCGGAGACCGGAGGCCTTCTGGAATTTGATTCCGTACAGGCCAAGCTGTGCGCGGACATCGCGAGACACCTGGGAAGGCGCAGAAACGCCAACGAATGCTTTGGCGTGTGCAGCAGATGGCCTTATGCATGGCGTTTCACCGGACGGGATATGGTGTGGTATATCAACTGGCTGAGTATCCGGGGCGTGAACCTTCTGGTCCCCCATGCCTTTTATTACAGCACGGCGGGAAAGCGGAAGGAGGAGCGTCCGCCGGATGTGGGTCCGAACAACATCTGGTGGCCTCATTACCGGAGAATTTCCGATTATATCAAGCGGCTTTCCTTCCTGATGACGGATTCCGTAAACGGTGCCCGGATCGCGGTTCTCTGTGACAACAACCGGGTGCCGTACCGGGAGGTCGCCTGCCTGTATGAAAACCAGATGGAATTCAACTACCTTCCCGTCGCCCTGCTTCCGGAATGCGGGGTGAAGGGCGGCCGCCTGTGCATCCGGGAATACGCCTACGACGCCGTTCTGGATGTGTGGGGGCTGCTGAAGGAGCCGCTTTCCGGCGTCCGCGTGCTTCATTCGGCGCAGGAGCTTCTCGGAGAACAGACAGGGGCTTTTGAGAAAGCGGCATCCAACGTGGAGCCAGGAGCTCCCGGCATGGAGAAAGCGTCCTCCGGAACAGAAAAAGCGTCTTCCGGCGCAGAGACAGGAAAGGCCTCCTTCGGCTTCCGTACCGTGCGGACGGCGGCTCCCTGCCCCGGCCTGCGGGCGGTCCGCCTGAAAAAAGAGGGGACGGAAATGTACCTGTTTTCCAACGAAGGAGAGGATACGATCCGCACGGAGGTGACCCTGCCGCGGCAGGGAAAGCTGCTGCAGCGGGGAGAATGGCTGCAGCAGGAAGGAATTCTGCAGCAGGAAGCGCTGCTGCTGGGGGATCTGTGGAGCGGAAGAACGGAAAAGGCCGCCTCGCGTCAGACGGAACAGGGAATGGCCTTTCCGCTGATTCTGCCCGCCTGCCATGTCCTGCTCGCGGTTGTGAAGCCTTCGGATGAGAAAAACGGCGAAAGCCAGGCGGCAGAGGCAGAGCGCTTCCCGCTTCAAAAGCTTCAGGAGCCGGAGGACTGGACGGAACGGTTCGCCCTGGAGGAGCGGACAGACAACCGGGCGGTGTATGGATACCGTTTTACAAAGGAAACGACGGAGGTGCCGGAGCGCTTCCTGGTGAGGGGAGAAGAGATGGCGGAATGCTTCTGCAACGGAAAACCCGCCGGCGTAAGCTTTTTCGGCCCTCATGTGTTTGAGATCGGTTCTCTTTTAAAGGGCGGGGAAAACGAGATCAATGAAGTGAAGCTGGTCTTCACCGGAAGTGCGGCCAACGTGTATGAAAATGCGGGAATTCCATTCGGACTGGAGAAAGCCTGAAAAGGAAAAGAGGCTTTAAGCCGTGCGGACAGCCCCGGAAAATGGAGGGAGCCGTCCGATGCGCAAAAAATATCAATCAAACAGCAGGGAAAAACAATGCATTGCCGGGCGGATGCGGGGATGATGGAAGAAAAGACGTAATCACAGGGAGCAAGGCGGCATATGAATGAAGATTACATGAAAAGAGATTTCATGAAAAGGGATTTCACGAAAAGAGATTTCAGGGAAACAGATTTCATGAAAGCAGCTTCTTCAAAAATGGAATTGAAGCACTGGCTTTTTGCGGCAGGCCCCGGTCCGGACTGCCTGAAAAACGGAAGAGAGGTAACCCTTCCGCATACCTGGAGCATTGAGGAAGGACTGGAGGAATACCGGGGAAGCGGCTGGTATGCGCATGAACTGGATGTGCCGGTGAGCTGGGCGGGAAAACGGGTGCGGCTCCACTTTGGCGCGGTCTTCCACAGCGCGGTGGTGTATGTGAACGGCCGGGAGGCCGGGCGGCATTCATGTTCCGGTTATACCCCTTTTACGGTGGAGCTGACCGGACTGCTGGAAATCGGAAAGAAAAACAGAATTACGGTTCAGGTTGCAAACGGCTTCACGGAAGAGCTTCTTCCATTTCAGAGAAGCTTCGACTGGGCGGACGACGGCGGACTGATCCGGGGCGTCACCCTGCTGGTGACCGGCGCATATTTTCTGGACCGGACGGAGGTGACGGCGCGGCCCGTACTGACGCAGCCTGCATTGCCGCTGCATGTATTGCAGCTGCACGCATTGTCCCGGCATGTATCGCCGAGGAATATGCCGCCGGACGCGGGAGCGGGGGAAACAGGCCGGTCAGAGGGCTGCCG
>ULPS01001818.1_pt1 | contig 13435 bp, 9 predicted proteins | sample 1953711 | NCBI WGS metagenome assembly ULPS01 (sample SAMEA4835635, study PRJEB28245) | human gut metagenome | biome: gut microbiome; material: fecal sample | place: Denmark | collected 2008 | reverse complement strand
CGACGGCCTGCCCCTGATGCTGAGCGGACGAGACAAAGATGCGGACCCCTAGATGCGTTCCGGCACCTTCGCTTCCAGCGCTTCCTCCAGTTCTTTGATTTTGGCAAGAACGCTGTCCACCGCGGTCTCTTCCGGAATTTTCACCGCGCTGGCCTTATCGCCCCGCAGAGACAGCTCTACGCAGCCCTCCTTCAGGTTGCGGGGGCTTGCCACCAGCCGAACGGGAGCGCCGAGCAGGTCAGCGTCGGAAAACATGACGCCTGCGCTGACGTTTCTGTCATCATAAAGCACCTCAACGCCTGCCTTCTGCAGCGCCTCATACAGACGGTCCGCCTGGGCGCGCACTTCGGCGTTGTCCCCTCTCATGCAGCACAGATGCACCTGCCAGGGCGCGATGCTGATGGGCCAGATGGGACCGTAATCATCGTGCTTTGCCTCACAGACGGAGGCGGCAAGCCTGCCCACGCCGATGCCGTAGCAGCCCATGATGGGAGTATGGCTGTTTCCCTTTTCATCCACATACTGCATGTGCATGGAGCGGCTGTATTTGTCGCCCAGCTGGAAAATGTTGCCCACCTCGATGCCGCGGGAAATGGTCAGGCCCTTCCTGCCGCAGACCGGGCAGATGCCGCCGGCAAAGGCCTTGGCAAAATCCCGGCAGACCGCATCCGGGCAGTCCCGCTTCATATCCAGTCCCGTCAGATGCCACCCCTCTTTGTTCGCACCGCAGGCAAGGCCTGAAAGCCCCTCCAGAGAGCGGTCGAACAGAACCGTGGTTCCTTCCGGAACCTGCAGGGAAACCGGCCCGATGAAACCGGCCTGCAGGCCGCTTTCTTCCGTGATGACGGCCGGATGGATGTCTTCTCCGAGGAAGGAGGTCAGCTTCGCCTCGTTCACCTCAAGATCGCCCCGCAGGAACAGAACACAAAAGGAGTCATCCTGGTTTTTCTGGTAGACGACGGCCTTGCAGGTGGAGGAAGGCGCGATGTGCAGAAAATCCGCCAGCTCCTCTATGGTGTGCACGCCGGGCGTTTCCACGGGAAGGAGAGGGCTGCTGTCATCGGCGGAAGCGTTTTCACGAAGAGAGGCATTTCCGCAACGGATGCCGCTGTCTGCGCCATCTGCCTGACCTGCGTCCGCTGACCCGTCCGCGCTTCCCTTTTCCGTGTTTTTCTCTTCCGTATGATAAATGCACTCCGCCGCTTCCATGTTCGCGCTGTAGCCGCATTCCGGGCACAGGACGATGGAATCCTCTCCGGCAGGGGTCAGCAGCATGAATTCATGGGACAGGCTTCCTCCCATCATGCCGGAATCCGAAGCCACGCAGACCACCTCCGGAATGCCGGCCCGGGCAAAGATGCGCTGATAGGCCCGAAGGCAGCGCGCATAGTAGCTTTCCAGATCCTCTTGGGAGGTGTGGAAGGAATAAGCATCCTTCATGGTAAATTCCCGTACCCGGATCAGCCCTGCGCGGGGACGGGCCTCATCCCGGAATTTGGTCTGAATCTGATAGATCATGAAGGGATAGCGGCTGTAGGTGGAGGCATATTCCCGCACCAGCTGGACGGCGGCCTCTTCGTGGGTCATTCCCAGCACCATTTTTGCACCGTTTCTGTCCGTGAACCGCAGAAGCTCGCTGCCGACGGAGGTGTACCTGCCGGATTCCTCCCAGAGGGAAGCGGGCAGGGCCACGGGGAAGGAAACCTCCTGCCCGTCCAGGGCGTCCATTTCCTCACGGATGATTTCCTCGATTTTTTTTGTGATTCTTTTCAGCGGCGGGAGAGAGGAATAAATGCCGTTTGCCACATATTTCATGTAACCTCCCCGCAGCATGAGCGCGTGGCTTGCCACCACGCAGTCCGACGGCGTTTCTTTGAAACGGTCGCCAACCAGTTTTGAAAGCTTCATGGAATCTCCTTTCTGCCATTGTACAGCGTGAACGTAAGATAAAAAATAAAAACGCCCTGAACATCTCTTCCCTGAAGCTCAGGGCCGGACATGTTCAGGGCGGATTGCACGATCCGCGGTACCACCTGAATTCGGAAAAATTCTGTGGAAGCATTCCTCAGAACATTTCCGCGCTCATGGTACAGGACTTTTTCGGTCCGATACCGTTCTCTGTGACGGGAGAACCCGGTGAAGCTTACTTTCCGTCCTGAGACGGTTTCGGCCCACGGCTCCGGGAGGGGTTCGACACTTCTTCGGCAAAGGCTTTCACCGGCCGCCTTCTCTCTGCAGCTTCCAAAATGCTTACTGTTTCCTTTCAACGCCTTTTTGTGAAAAAAGAATAGCACAGCAAAAACAGTGCGTCAAGGGAAAAACGGTGCTATAATGGAAAAAAACAAAGACGACAGCGAAGAACGAGGAGGAGACAGAAGCTGATGAAAAACGGAATAGACAGAAGAGAAATTTTTTCCATTCCCAACCTCATGGGATATTTTCGGATTCTGCTGATCCCGTTGTTTTCCTGGATGTACTGCACAGCGGACAGCACGGGGGATTATTACGCGGCGGCCGTTGTGGTCGGCATCTCCGGGCTGACGGATATGTTCGACGGCAAAATCGCCAGGCGGTTCAACATGATCACCGAGCTTGGCAAGTTCATCGATCCGCTGGCGGACAAGCTCACCCAGGCGGCCCTGCTTATCTGTCTGGCGGTCCGTTATCCTCTGATGCGGGCGGTGCTGGTGCTGTTTGTCATTAAGGAAGGCTTCATGGTGGTCATGGGAGCCCTGCTTCTGCCTCGCGGGAAAAAGCTGGACGGCGCCATGTGGTTCGGCAAAGTATGCACGGCCGTGCTGTACGCGGTGCTTTTTCTGCTTCTGCTCCTTCCCGGCATCGGAACTGCGGCGGCAGATGTACTGATTGCGGTCTGCGGCGTCTTCCTGCTGTTTTCTTTCCTGATGTACATCCCCGTGTTCCGGCGGATGTGGAAGGAAAGCCGGGAGATTCCGGAGAACAGCGAAAGAAACAGCTAAATCGGGAGGCCGGTGTGGGCCTCGGCGTATCGCTTCGGCATGGAGGTAAAAAATGAAGGTAAACACGAAAAGCATGGAATGGACCAGAGAACCAAAGGAGTATCATATCACGGAGGACAGGGTGGAGATCATGACGAAGCCCTTCACCGATCTGTGGCAGAGGACCTATTATCATTTCCGAAACGACAACGCGCCCGTACTTCAGATGACAACGGATGAAAAATATTTTTCTTTTGTGGTAAAAACGGAATTTGATTCGAAGGTTCGTTTCGATCAGAGCGGAATCGTCATGTATCTGGACAGCGAGAACTGGCTGAAGGCTTCGATAGAATATGAAAATGACCGGATTCAGCGGCTCGGCAGCGTGGTGACCAATCATGGATATTCCGACTGGGCCTCCGTGGATGTGGATGCTTCGATCAAATCCATGTGGTTCCGATTCAGCCGCAGGGAAGATGACTTCTGCGTGGAAAACTCTCTGGACGGACAGAATTTCAAACAGATGCGCATCTGTCATATGTTTGAGGCAAAGGATACCATCCGGTTCGGAATTTATGCCTGCAGTCCGGAAGATTCCTCCTTCCGTGCCGTTTTTACAGATATGGAGCTCACGGAGTGCAAATGGCTCCCTCACGACGGACAGGCCCCGGATGAAGACGAGGGCTGTCCGGCCTGACGGAAAAACGGGGATTCGGGAGGCATTTCTGCTGCTTCCGGGAAAGAGCGGAATGTGCCCGAATCAGGAACCGGCCTTGCGGAGCGATCCATTCAGCCTGCGCACCGTATCCCCGTCCATTTTTTCCACCTTCCGGTCATAGGTGAGAAGGCCATTCACCTCGTCCTCGATATCGGACAGCTGGGTGTAGATACTTGCGCTTACGCCTTTTTGCACGGCGGGAAGGATGGTGCCGGAAAGAAGCGCTTCATAGCCTTTTGTCAGGCTGCTTTTATCCTGATATTTTCCATATCCATATAGATCCCGGCTGAAGCTGTGCTCCGGAATCTGCCAGGAATAGCCGCCGAATTCGGTCAGCGCCAGAGCGCGGACGGGTTCCGGACGGACGTGTAGGGAAAAGAAATAGTAATGGATGCTGGCGATATCCCCGGCACCCTGGTCGAACCAGCCGCTGGCATGGTCGATCAGCCTTGTGGGGTCCAGGCGGGCAAGCTGCCTGGAAACGTCTGCCGCATCGAACTGTCCCCAGCCCTCATTGAAGGGAACCCAGCAGACAATACAGGGATGTACCTTAAGCGCCTGGACAGTCTCCTTCATTTCCAGCAGAAAATCCAGCCGCCCTTCCTGATTCCGTCTGGAAAGGAGAGGGCGGCTCAGCTTTCCGTCAGGAATGGAGAGAGAAAAGGCGTTCATCAGCGTGGCCAGATAGGTGACGAACCAGTGCTGATAGGATTCGCCGCCGCAGACCATGTCCTGCCAGACCAGCATCCCCAGCCGGTCGCAGTGATAATACCATCTCTGCGGCTCCACCTTTACATGCTTTCGAAGCATGTTGAAGCCCAGCTTCTTCATGGAGATGATATCGAATACAAGCGCCTCGTCGCAGGGAGCGGTGTACAGGCCGTCCGGCCAGTAGCCCTGATCCAGCACGCCGGCCTGAAAATAGGGACGGTTGTTCAGAAAAATCCGCCGCAGCCCATTTCCGTCTGTCTGCACATCGCATTTTCTCATGGCAAAATAGCATTCCACCCGGTCCTGTTCCGTCTGCACCGTCAGGTGGTAGAGGAACGGATCTTCCGGCGTCCATGGATGAAAGGCCGGAAGAGAGACGGACGCTTCTTCTCCGGCGGAAAAGGAAAGAAGAATGCCTGCATCCTCTGCGGAATCCGCCGCAGACGGATCGGATTCCGGTTTCCTTTCATGCCGGAGATCGGAGGCGGGATCGTCCCGCCGCAGCCGGTCCGCTTCCGTTTCCGGACGGATCAGCGCGGTAACGGTATGCTTCCCGGCGGCTGTATCTGTCCGCCTGCTCTGTCCGTTCACCTCCCGTGTATCCGTCACCTGCACCAGAAGGCGGCAGCGGGCATGGTCAAAATCCGGAACCGCCAGCACTGAGGAAATATAGATGGAAGGAACCTCCTCCATCCAGACCGTCTGCCAGATGCCGCTCTGCGCAGTGTAGAACATACCGCCCCGCTTCAGCTTCTGCTTGCCTCTGCTCTGCCAGGAGGTATCGCTCAGATCCTGTACCCGGACGAGAAGCCCGAAGGTGACGGAAGAGGCATCCATCCGGTCCGGACCGGCTTTCGGAAGAAAAGGCGTAATATCCAGACAGAAGGGCAGATAACCGCCGGAGTGAGCACCGGCTTTTTTTCCGTCTATGTAAATGACACAGCGTTGATCCACCGCTCCGAAATGCAGGAGAAGCCGTCGGCCTTCTTCCGGTCTGTGCACGGTCACGCTGTGCCGGTACCACAGATATTCTTCCGGCTGCAGCTGGCGGTTGACGCCGGAAAGGGGGCTTTCCGGAGAAAAGGGAACCAGAATCCTGCCGTCGAAGGACTCAGGCATATCCGGAACGCCGGTGAACGCATAATCCCACAGCCCGTTCAGATTGATCCAGCCATCCCGTACCATGGCGGGACGGGGATATTCTTTCCAGACATTTTCCGGTGTTACGGAGGCGGTCCAGGGGGTGGTGAGCGTTGGAGAATATACTGCGTCGGTGGCGGGGTGATTTTTCCTTTTCATGAGAATTACGGAAGTCCTTTCTGTAGAAAAATTCGGGGAACAGAAAAATGATAGCACGTTTCAAGATATCTTTGGAAGATGCAGAATGAAAAAAGTATTGTTTTGTGATATCCGGTATCGGATGGTATCCAGTTATACGGGTGGAATGGAATCGAAACAGAGGCTGTGATACACTGAAAAAAAACGGGAAGGAAAAACGTTATGGACAAGATACTGGATCCTGAAAATGCCTTTTTTTCTGCGGTGTCCCGCATTGTGGATGTTTTTCTGCTGAGCATTCTGTGGGTACTGACCAGTCTGCCGGTTATTACGGCGGGCGCAGCATCCACTGGACTTTACTATGCGGTGGTAAAATCAGTACGCAGTCAGAGAAGTTATCCGGCGAGGGAATTCTTCAGGGGATTTCGGGATAATTTCTGCAGGGCAACCATAATATGGGTGGGACTTCTTCTGATTGGAGTCATGTTCTTTTTGTCGGATTTTCCGATAATGCTGTCTTTCTTAAATGGCGGAGAGGTCGTGGATACCCTGTTTCTGGGGCTGCTTGCTGGAAAGGCATTTCTTTTTCTCGGCGTAGCCTGTCTGTGCTTTCCGCTGCTTTCCCGGTTTGAAGGATCCACTGTCAGAATATTGGAAAATGTGGTATGGATGATTTTAAGAAGGCCGGTACGAACATTATGCTCCATACTGCTTCTGATTTTCTGCCTGCTTTTTGCTTTCGCCGAGCCTCTTTTTCTGGTCTGGATTCCGGCATTCTTTATGTGGCTGCTTTCCTTCCTTCTGGAACCGGTATTCTGCCGGGAGGCGGAACGGATAGAAGGAAGAACGGAAAAGCAGGCTGTACAGGAAAAAGAGGCAGAGGAAAGGGATCAATGGTATCTGGAAAACGGGGGCAGCCGTGGCAGGTTCATAACTGTGATACGCTCTGATAAGAGCGGAAAAAAGAGAAAACAGGAGAATGGCTGAGGAAATAGTTCAGCTCAGCATCGGAAAGCGGAGGATAAATACTGAGCCTTCCCCTTCCCTGCTTTCAATTTCAAGAGAAAAATCATTTCCGTATAAAAGCTGCATTCGTGTAACCACGTTTTTCAGCCCTATACTGCCATGAGGCGGGGTCGGTTCATCCATGATTTGCCTGAGCTTTTTCAGAGTATCCGGGTGCATGCCGACCCCGTTATCTTTTACAGATACACAGCAGCGGTTTTCCTGAAGCCTGCAGGTAATGGTCAGGCAGCTGTTTTCATCTACTTTCCTGGAGAGACCATGAAAGACAGCATTTTCGATAAGGGGCTGTATAAACAGTTTGGGCACCTTACACCGGTATGCTTCAGGATCAACGTCTGCAATGGTTTTCAGCAGTCCTCCATATCGCTGCTTCAGGATGGATAGATAGATTTCCGTATATTCCAGTTCCGTTTTTAACGTAACCAGGTCGGTGGATTCTATGGCGTATCTGGCCAGCTTGCTCAGTCCCAGTGTCATTTTGGGAAGCGGATGGGTATACCCCAGTTCTTCACATTCCAGAATATGTATCATGTTCAGCGTATTGAACAGAAAATGAGGATTGATCTGTGACTGAAGCGCAAGAATCCGTGTCTGATTCAGGGTATTCAGACGTTCCTCAAGTTCTCTGGAAAGATCCTGATTTGTCTGGATATAGCTGGTGATTTTATCGGCGATATATTTCAGTTCCTGCGTGCTGTAATGGTTCTGACCGCTTAGGGCAGGATCATTTAAAAATTCTATGATGTTTTGAATGGGGCGGAAGGAATGGAGACTGAAAAACAAAGCGATCAACAGCGCGGCGGCAAACAGGGCAAAAACCAGAGCAATAAAGATGGCCCGGCTGCTGCTCAGCTGTCCGCTGTATTCGGTCAGATAGGTGACGCAGATATAGTGCCAGGGATATGTTTCGGATTTGATCTGGGTGAAGGTATAAGGATTCCTGTCAGTCCCGCACAGAGAGGATCCCTCCCGGATTTCAGGATTAAAATTCTCCAGCTCGGGGACGGTTTCCAGGGGTTCGAATAATTCTCTCTGCCCGCTTCGGTACATAATTTGCCCGTCATCCGAAACCATATAGATTTTCTGATAGGGATTATCCTCCAGTTCATTCAGAGAAGCGAGCCGGGACAGATCGATGTTGATAACGATGGCAGAATCGGTTCCTCCTGTACGAAGTTGCTTCATGATGCAGAGCAGATAAGGAAAAATATCATTTTTGGAACGCATAAATATGGTATATTTATCCGGATTCTCCGAAAAATGATCCATCCAGTTCAGGTCGCTGAAATAACGGATGGATTCCTGCGTGGAAGAGGTAATGATATCTCCTGTTCTGCCGGAATACAGATAAATGGAGTCAATGGAAGGGAAACCGTTTACGTAGGTTTTCAGAGTTTCCTGCAGGCTGCCGTGAATGTTGGTGATCAGATCCTGGGGCTTTTCGGAAGAGAAGAAAATCTGAACCATCTGGCTGGTGTCCAGGGTTGCCGCAATATAGCGCATGTCTTCCAGATAGTTTTCTACATTCTGCCTGGCAAGCTCGATATTATATTCCCCGGCAGAAAGAGCTTCCTGTTGCAGAATATTTTTGGTATTTCGATAGGAATACAGGGAAAAGAACAGAAAAAAAGCCGTCATGATTCCCATCAGCATCAGAAAGGTTGTAAGAAAATATTTGCTCCGGAAAAGGGAGAAAAAATTATGTCTGATCTGTTCCATGATTTTCAGTTTCCTCGATTCTCATTTTCATCACTGTCATCCGAAAAGCTTTCCATCCGGAGAATCTGCCTTCGATATTCCGTCGGAGTATAGGAGGTATATTGACGAAAATTGATAAAAAAGCGGTTCCGGCTCTGGTATCCTACTTTTCGGGCAATTTCATTGATTTTCATTTTTGTTCCTAAAAGCTCTATCGCCTTTTGCATCCGCACAGTTGTGAGATAGTCGGAAAAGCTCATTCCGGTTTTCTGCTTGAAAAAACGGCTGAAGTAGGCAGAGGAAAGAAATACGGCGTTGGCAACGTCCTCTCTGGTCAGGTCCATGGCGTAATTGGCATTGATATAATCCATGGCCTTCCGTATGACCACATCATCACCGGACTGAGTGTTTTTCTCTTCCTGTATGACCGGAAGAGGGGATAAAAGCTTATCCGGGATTTGGTGAGCGGCAAAATCGTAAAGACCGGAAAAATGATAACGGTAATCTGCCCTGCATCTGAGCCCCAGATTAGAGAGAATCGCCTTTTCAATATTATCCGACTGCAGCATGATATCAGTCCCATCTTTGCGGAATGAAAGAAAATAAAAGTGGCTTCCTGTTTTGACCGCCAGATAGATCTCATATTGCGTAAAGCTTAGACGCAGTGTATTCAGAAGCGCATTGGAAATCCGTTCTTTCCCATATTTCCAGGAGGGATGGCCGGAAGTAAGTTCCAGGTGAAGAACGGAGCCGGGAAGAGTATCCAGTCCGGCGGGCAGTTTGAGAGAAAGCAGACGACGTTTCAACTCTTCTTTTTCGTGCAGATTTCCCATCATGATATCTATAAAGAACAGTTCGGTATCTTCCAGAGAGGTATCAGCCTCTTCATGAATTAATTCCAGCCTTTCTCTGGACGCATTCAGAAAATCCAGAAGCTCATCAAAATCAATGGGTTTAACTAGATAGTTAGATACTCCGTAATGGATTGCCTTTTTGGCATATTCAAAATCGCCATAACCGCTGATAATGACGAGGATACAGTTGCAGAATCTCTGATGGACTTCCCTGCAGAGCGCCAGGCCGTCCATAACAGGCATACGGATATCGGTAATGACCATATCAACAGGATGCCGGATCAGAAAATCAAGCGCTTCCTGTCCGTCAGAAAAAATCCCTGAGACGATATAATCAGGACAGTTTTGGGAAATAAAGTTTTTCAGAGCATTTCGGGTGATGGGTTCATCATCAACAATAATCAGCTGATACATAAATTATCATTCCTTCTCCTGCTGTAAATAATTCTTATAAAATTTTAGCATAAGTTTATAATTTTGAAACAGGTGAAAAAAAGGAAAGGGCATCAAAAAAGACAAAAGTTACAAAAATGAACTCGACGAGGCGGTCGGAACAAAACTGCAGGTAACAAAACAGCATGTAAAGTTACAAAGCGACACTGGAAGAGAAAAAGGGGTATTTTATATAATGGAATCATCGAAAGAAAGCGAGGAGGCGGAAACGTTGAAAAAAGAAAATCCCAAAAAGTCCGCAAGCAGAGTGAGAGTGAAAGAAAACTTTAACCTTTCTCTGATGGCGGTTCCAGGAGCGCTTCTGCTTCTGATTTTCAACTATTTTCCCATGCTTGGAATTGTAATTGCCTTTAAGGATTATAATCCAAATCTCGGGATTACCGGAAGTCCATGGGCAGGACTGAAGAATTTTGAGTTTTTCTTCACCTCACAGGATGCGTTCCGGGTGATCAGGAATACTCTCGGATACAGTCTGACCTTCCTGGTGGTGGATCTGGTGGCAGGAGTAGGGCTGGCGCTGATGTTTTATAATCTCAAATCGAAAAGAGCGCTGAAATTCTATAATACGGTGGTGATTCTGCCAAAGTTCATGTCGACGGTAATTATATCATTTCTGGTATACGCATTGCTGAATCCGTCCTATGGTATTGTCAACATGGTGATCACAGTATTTGGAGGAAGCAGGGTTCAGTGGTATATGAAGCCGGAGTACTGGCCTGTAATTTTAACGCTGACGCATCTGTGGCAGACAGTAGGAATGAACAGCATCATCTATTATGCTTCTCTGATGGGGCTGGATGAGTCGCTGCTGGAGGCCGCCGCTCTGGACGGGGCAAATAAAAGACAGCAGACCTGGCATGTGGTTCTTCCGCATTTGATCCCGGTGATGGTGATTACGACAATTCTCGCGATCGGCCACATCTTTTCCGGAGATTTCGGCCTGTTTTACCAGGTGCCGAAGGACGTGGGGCTGTTGTATCCCACTACGGATATCATCAATACCTATACCTTCCGGGCACTTCAGGAAGGCGCGCTGGAAAAATCCACCGCGGTGGGACTGTTTCAGTCACTTACCGGTTTTATCATGGTCGTGATTACAAATGCCATTGTCCGGAAGGTAAGTCCGGAGAACAGTTTATTCTAGGAGGCAGGACATGAAAAAAAAGAAAAAGTTGGGAAAAGGACAGATCGTTCTGCATGCGGTATTTATTGTTCTGGTCCTGATGTATATCATCCCTTTTATTTTAACAATCTCCATTTCCTTCTCCGATGAAACCTCGCTGATCAGAAATGGCTATTCCCTGATTCCGCATGTGTTCTCGCTGGAAGCCTATAAGATGGTATTCAATAATCCGGCACAGATTTTTCAGTCCTATAAGGTAACAATTATTTTTACCGTAACGGCAACAGCGCTTTCCGTTCTGGTTATGGGAGTAATGGCGTATCCGTTGTCGCGGCCAAATTTCCGGTTCCGTGGACCGCTGTCCTTCTACGTGCTGTTCACAATGCTGTTTTCGGGAGGAATGGTGCCAACCTACCTGTTGATTGTAAAATATCTGCATCTGGACAATACGATCTGGGTATACATTCTGCCGGGACTGGTATCCGCCTATAATCTGATTATTATAAGGACGAATTACAAAAGTCTGCCGGAAGAGCTGATTGAAGCGGCGAAGATGGACGGGGCAACGGAACTTTATATCTGTTTTAAAATCGTGATGCCTCTCTGCAAGCCGGTACTGGCAAGCGTGGGATTCCTGTTTTTTGTCGCAAAATGGAATGACTGGAACACGGCGCTGCTTTATATTACGGACCCAAAACTGTATTCGCTCCAGTATCTTTTGCAGAAGATACTGAATGAGGCGGAATTCCTGAAACAGCTTGCTGAGGCAGGAGAATTGATGGGAGGAGAGGTATTTCCTTCGGAGAGCTACCGGTACGCCATGGCGCTTGTGGCAGCGGGGCCTGTACTGTGTGTGTTCCCTTTCTTCCAGAAATATTTCGCAAAGGGAATGACGCTTGGAGGAGTGAAGGGCTGACAAAACGTGTAGCCCACAGTTGAATAAGGCTTATTCTGATAAAGATAAGAAAAATGAAGGAGGAAGAGTATGATGAAGATGAAGAAACTTGGAGCGGTCGGACTTGCCATTATGATGGCGGCCAGCCTTGCGGGATGCGGCAGCTCGAAAGAAGCTGAAAGTGCGGCTTCCGGTACGCAGAGTGAACCCGCCTCTGCACAGAGCGACGCGGCGGACGCCCAGACGGAGGCAGCAGACAGCGGCGCGGCATCGCAGGAGGCTTCTGACGGGGAAGCGGTGACCCTGGAATGGTATTACCGGGGCAACGGCATCCAGAAGGACACGGAAATGGTGGAGGAAGCATTTAATGAGCTCCTGAAAACCTATCCGGGCATGGAAAATGTGACGGTAAACTTCAACTGCTATACGGGAGATGAATATAGCAATGCGGTGATTCTGGCGCAGTCTGCGGACAAGCAGATCGATATTCTGAATACGGTCGGGCTGGACTTCGCGGAAGAGGTGGAAAAGGGAACATACCTTCCTTTGAACGATATGCTGGCGGAAAATGAAACCTTGAAATCCACCCTTCCGGACTGGCTCTGGGATCTGGGAAGCATTGACGGAAATATTTACATCGTTCCGAATTACCAGAGGGCGGCAAATCTGATGTATCTGACCACACCGAAGGAATATATGGACAATTACGGAGACAAGGAAAAAATAGAATCCGTTATCCAGAACCCTGACAGTACGGTGGAAGAGATTGCGGCGGTTCTGGAAGAATACTGCCAGGCGGTTCAGGCGGGAGAAGGGGCAACCAAATATATGCCTCCCCTTGCCACCATGTATTATTCTCAGTATGGATTTATGGACAATTTTGACAAGATCAACGGAGAATTCATCGCCTTTAATAAAGACAACAAGGTAGTGGATCAGTATCTGTACGACGAGGTTAAGGAGGCCTACAGGATTTCCGGAGAGTGGTATGAAAAAGGCTATATTCATCCGGATATTATGACCATTTCTCCCAGTGATTTTCAGGCAGGGAATATGATGAATGAAGTGTCCTATATTTTCTGCGTGAATAACCAGGCCGGCGATGAGGAAAAGGTATCCGATTACTATTCTCAGTCCTACGGCTTTGATACCTATGCGATTCCGATCAAAACCAACTATTACATTACCAATACCTGGTCCGCCGGCGGCAATGGTGTAACGGCAAAATGCGAGCATCCGGACAAAGCGCTTCGTCTGATCGAACTGATGACTACGGAAGAGGGAAAAGATCTTTACAATATGATGGTTTACGGTATTGAGGGCGTACATTACGAGAAGATCGACGATACCCATATTCGGACGCTGGAGTATGATGGCACTCAGGGCGGTGTGGACACCTCCTATGCGGGCATCAAGTGGATCATCGGAAATACCTTTAACGCTTATCTGAATCAGGGATGTGTGGACGGTGATAATGAACTGGCGCTGGAAATCAATAATTCTAAAGATAACGAGATCTCCAATCTGATGGGATTCAACGCATCCGTGGAAAATATTTCTACACAGCTGGAACAGATCAGTGCGGTATCTCAGGAGTACGCATCCTCTCTGTATAACGGAGCGCTTGGAAGCGGCTGGGAGGATCAGTATAACGCATATCTTGAAAAAATGGAAAATGCAGGTTTGAATGAAGTTATTACTGAACTTCAGAGCCAGGTGGAT
>ULPS01002677.1_pt1 | contig 13475 bp, 11 predicted proteins | sample 1953711 | NCBI WGS metagenome assembly ULPS01 (sample SAMEA4835635, study PRJEB28245) | human gut metagenome | biome: gut microbiome; material: fecal sample | place: Denmark | collected 2008 | reverse complement strand
AAGCCGATGATCTCCAGCGGCCGCCAGAGGTAACGGACCAGAAATCGGCCCAGCGGCCACAGCTCGTCGTTTAAAAGGCTTCCCTGATGTCCGTGTACCAGAAACAGGCGCTGCAGGGTGTCCCGGTTTTCCAGGATCAGGCTTTCCACAGCTTTAGCCTGTAGAAAAATATTTTCAGGTTCCTCCGGAGCGTCGCAGGCATAGAGGTCACAGGCGGCGCGGGCAAAGCTTTTCCGGCGTTTGACGATGTCATGATTGCCATAGATCAGGAAAAGCCGGTTTTCCCGATGAAACTGTCCGAGAATCCGGAAAAGGCGGCTGTAGGTGCGCAGGATCACGCCGATACAGCGGTTTTCCCAGAGCTCATCCCCGTCTCCCAGCTCGATATAGGTGTAGCCGTTCTGATAATAGTATTCCAGAGCCCCCTGAAAGATCATGCTGTTTGGGAGAAAATTGTCTGCTCCATTGCCCTGTCCTCTGTGGCAGTCGCTCATGATGACGATGCGGGAGCTGTTATCAAAGGGCAGGACAGCAGAGGTGGAATAAAGCTGATCGAGCTTTGCTGTGAGAGAAGGCAAGCTACCGCCTCCCTTCCCGGTCCGTCCGGCAGTAATCTGCCTGGCCGTCTGAACTATTGTCGCCTGAACTGCGGCTGCCTGAACTGTGGCTGCCCGAACTGCGGCCGCCAGAACTACCGCCGTCTGAACGGCTGCCGGCTGCGCAGCGGCCGGGGCCGGGACAGCTCAGGCTCATGTGCTGGCAGGAGCCGCCACTACGGTGGATTCCGCTGGAGCAGGGGAAACAGCATGAAGAAAAGCGCGCTGCAGAAACGTTTGTGCGGCCGGAGGTTCTGCGGTAGGGACAATCCTCACAGTTACCGCGGCAGAGCCTGTTTGCCCGGCGCGCGTGGCAGCAGAGCTCCGCGCGGTGGGAAGAACAACAGCCGCTGCTGCAGGAATCCGGCCGGCAGGATCTTTCAGGCCGGTGGGAATGACAGGAAGATGATCCGCATGGATCCGGCCGGCATGGCTTTGAAGGACAGGGCTTCGGCTGACAGGGCTTTGGCTGGCAGGGCCTCGGTGGATGGGGAGCGGGCGGAATGGGCTTTGGCTCCTGACTATGCTTATGAATCAGGTCCAGCAGCCATTCAAAGCCCTCGTAGAACCCTCTGGCGTACAGGGAATGCATGCAGAATTCATAAAGCTCCGGAACGAGCGCTTTGATGTATTCCAGCTTATCCAGCGTATCTTTGTATTTTGCAGTTGCATGCATATACAGGGCGCAGTTGCTTTTGTTGACCTGCTGCACCGCGGCCTCCTGAAGAGAACCGTGGGAGAGAGGCTGAACGCTGTGCGGTTTTGTGTAATGAACGGTTACGGTATCTCCGTGGACGGCGTATTCGCGGCTGCCGTAGCCCAGATCCAGCAGCCCTTCCAGGAAGGCGTCCCGCATGCCATGATCCGGGAAGCGGATGCGCACATCCATGGTGAGAGAATCCGGTGTGGAAAATTCACCCAGCCTGAAGCCGGTCAGCCACCAGTGCAGCGCCTTCCTTTTGAACAGGACACGTCCGTTTTTGCGCAGCACAAAGCTCAGGGGAAGACGTTCCGAATCCTGTGCGCAGTCATAGAAGGGGCCGGTGAAGCGCTCCGTGCGGATGTCGTCCTGGTCAGTGTTGTAGATTCCAACCTCCGCTCCTGTGGTAATTCCGTACTGGCCCTTCCACAGTTCGATCATCCAGCGCTTTCCCGCGTAGGAAAAACGGACGGGTTCGCAGTGCATCACCATATTGAACAGGGAGGAGCCCTCGTCATAGAGCTGACAGTATCCCATTTCCCGCTGCCAGCAGTCCATGAGAGAATAGAAAATATCTCCCCTTCTGTCATAGGCAAAGCCGGCTTCCGAAAGATCCCTGTTCAGGGCTTCCTGTGCGGCGGCCTTATCCTCTGTGGGACGAAAGCGCCGCGCGCGTATTTTCAGGATAATAAAAGCCGCGGAAAGCGCGATTACGATGACAGCGGCGATACTGAGTAGAATGATTCCGGTTGTCGTCATGTATCTGCTCCTTTCTGCCTTTTGGCAGAGAATGCTTTTGGTTTAGTCTATGCAGATTCTGACAAAATGCGACAAAAAGAGGCGGACAGCGCTTGTGAGCCTGTTCTTCGCAGGATATAATAAAGTATGGAAAGCAAAAGCATGAAAAGAAAAATCGAAGGAGGAATAGGAAATGAAAAGAAAATGGATGTCCCTTCTTATGGCGGCGTCCCTTGCCATCGGCATGTTCTTTGCTCCCGTACAGGCTGCGGCTGCGGAGCCGGATCCGCTGGAAGCACGGCAGGATTTTTATGAAGCCGTGAATGCGGAGGACATTGCGGAGATGACGATCCCGGCAGATGCATCCAGCACGGGGCAGTTTCAGGAGATTCAGAATAAGATTGACGCGGAGCTGGAGGCGCTGATTACCGGTTATGCCGCGAATCTGAATGAGCTGGATGAGAACAGCGTGGAATACCAGCTGGGAGCGATCTATCTGTGCGCCACGGATACGGCTGCAAGGGATGCATACGGCTATGGCCTTACCATGGAAGGATATCTGGCGCGGATAGAGGCTGCGTCGGATGTGGAGGAGCTTCTGGACATCTGCATGGAGCTGGCAGGAACCTATGGAATCCAGACGCTTTTTGCAGGATCTTATGGACCGGACCTGAAAAATGTGGAGGAAAACGTCCTGTATGTACAGAGCCTTTCCCTTCCGCTGTCCAAAGCGTACTGGCTGGGAACGGACGAAAGCAGCAGCTCCATAAGGCAGCTTTATCTGTGGCTGCTTTCCAGCCTGTATCAGATCAACGGAAAGAGTGAAGCGGAGGCGGATGCTCTTTCGGCACAGCTTGGTACGCTGTATACGGCTCTGGCCCCCGCTCAGCTGAATCCGGAGGAGTATTATGATCCGGAGACGATCTATAACGTTTATACGGTCGCCGATCTGCCCGGCTTCTTTCACGGAAATCTGTCTCTGGAAACCTTCTGCCGCCTGTTTGATGCTGACAGAGATGATAAGGTTATCATTCAGGAGCCGGAATGGATGATGGCGGTGGGAAATCTGATGACAGAGGAAAATCTTCCGCTGCTGAAGGAGCTGACGGTAAGCACAATCTTTGTCGGTCTGGCGGGTGTGACGGATATGCAGTCTCTGGATGTGGTACTGACCTATAACCAGAAGGCAGGAGGAGCGGAGGAAAAGGAAAGCCTCGAAAAAGATGCAATGTCTACAGCCATATCGATGCTTCCCGATTTTGCCAGCAGAGTTTATGCGGAGAATTTCGCTTCTGATGAGATCAAAGAGGAAGTAGAGGTCATGACAGAAGAGATTCTTGCCGTTTTACGGGGAAGAATTCTGAATCTGGACTGGATGCAGGAAGAAACGAAGCAGGAAGCGGTGAAGAAGATTGACAGCATGACCGTGAATGCGGCCTATCCGGATGAGTGGCCGGAATATATGGATGCCATCCGGATCGTATCTCCATCAGAGGGAGGAAATCTGGTTGATAATTATCTGAATATTCTGAGCGTGGGCATGAGGGAAAACATCGTGTCCAAAGACGAGCCGACAGATGTGGAGAGCTGGGATGGAATTACCACTTATGAGGTGAACGCCTTCTATTCGCCGTACACCAATTCCATCTTTTTGCCCGCGTCTATTCTGCAGGGCGTGTTTTATGACAAAGACGCGTCCGAAGCGGAGAATCTGGGAGGCATCGGGACGGTGATCGGTCATGAAATCACTCATGCCTTTGATAACTCCGGCGCACAGTATGACGAAAAGGGAAATTTTGAAAACTGGTGGACACAGGAGGATTATGAGATGTTCGCCCGGCTTTCGCGCCAGGTGGTCGATTATTACAATGGTTTTGAAAATAATGGAATGCAGGTGAACGGAGAGCAGACGCTTGGAGAAAACATCGCGGATCTGGGCGGCGTTGCTGCGGTTACGCAGCTGGCGGTCACCAAAGGGCTGGATCTTTCTGAGGTGTACGAGCAGTACGCTTCGATCTGGGCCGGAAAGGAAACGCCGGAATACGCCTACATGCTGATGCTCATGGACACGCATTCGCCGGGCAGGGTCCGTGTGAACGCGGTTCTTTCCGCAATGCCGGAGTTCTATGAGGTTTATGGTGTGCTTCCCGGAGACGGAATGTATCAGGCGCCGGAAAACAGGCCGGGAATCTGGTAAGACTTCTCCGGAAAAAGAAAGGAACGGATGAAAAGGGGATGCTGAAGGACAGGGAATACTATGACAGGCTGACTCATACGCTTTTGAGGGAGCAGCCCTTTCTGAATCAGACGGATCTTGCCTATGAGCTGGTGCTTCGGGAAATCCTGAACGGGCAGCTTTCTCCCGGCGAAAAGATTCCGCAGGAACAGCTTGCAGTTCTCTTCGGAATGAGCAGAACGCCGGTCAGGGATGCACTGATCCGTCTGGAGGAGGACCGGTTTCTGGAGAAAAGCGGCAGGGCGGGATACCAGGTGAGCAGGATACGCCTGAAGGATTATGTGGACTTTTGCGAATTCCGGCTGATGCTGGAAGCGAAGGCAGCCTATCTTGCGGCGAGGAATATCACGGGAAAGCAGCTGGAACAGCTGCGGGAAAACATGGAGCGGTTTCGGGAAGCAGCGGGAGGTAAGGAGCTTCGCAGCATTCTTCTTTTGGACAAGGAATTTCACGATATCATCGCGCAGGCCTCTGATAATTTTTACATCTGCGAGGCGCTGGGCAGATACCGGAGCAGGGAGCTTTTGAATCTGCAGCTGTCTCTGAAGGAAGAATCCATCCGTTTTGTGCTGGATAAGCATCAGGCCATTTATGACGCGATCTTTGCCCATGATGAGGAGCTTGCGGAGAAAAGCATGACCAGCCACCTGAAATTTTACATGAAAAACATCTATTATGTATACGATTAGAAACAGAAACAGGAAAACTGTTTTGAAAAAGAAGCAGATCGGAAAATTCAGTTTTTCTTTTTACACCTGATTCCAGATGTGGTAAAAATAAAGCCATAAATTACAGATACGAAGAGGTATCGGATCTACGGATCCGGCGCCTCTTCTTTTTTTTACTGAAAATCATTCTGTTTTCTGGAGGAAAGGTGAGATGAAGGTTGGATTATTCAATACGGTCCGCGGAGGAAAAGCCAGGTTCGCGCCATATGCGGACCGGTATGAGGAGCTTGAACTGGTGGAGTTTGACTGCCCGCCCGCGATGGAGAATCTGGGAAAGCTTGCTGAGGAAGGCTGTGAAGCGATGATTTATACGGCGGACCATAAGGAGCCGGAGGCTTTTTTCAAAAAGCTTTCCGAGTGCGGTATCCGTTATATCTGCTGCTGCTGCGCAGGATACGATCATTTTGATCTGGAGGCGATGAAAAAATACGGAATCCGCGGCGCGAACGTTCCGGTGTATTCTCCGAACGCCATTTCAGAGCATACGGTACTGCTGGTTCTCGCGGCGCTCCGGCATTTCCGGAAGCAGCTTCTGCAGGTGGAAAAATGCCGTTACGGGCTGAACGGCCTGATGGGAAGGGAGCTTCGCAACATGAACGTGGGTGTGGTGGGAGCGGGGCGGATCGGATTTACGACTATCCGCTGCCTGAGCGGTTTCGGGCCGAAGAAGATTTACGCCTATGATCCTTTTCCCAATCCCAAAGTGGAGGAATTCGCCTCGTTCGTACCCCTCGAGGAACTGTATGCGCAGTGCGATGTGATCATCTACCACGCCATTTACAATGAGAGCAGCCATCACATGGTCAACCGGGAATCGATTCAGACGATGAAGGACGGCGTGGTTCTGGTGAATACCTCCAGAGGCGGTCTGTTCGATGCGGAGGCAGTGCTGGAGGGGATCGAAAGCGGAAAGCTGGGCGGCGTGTGTCTGGATGTGATTGAAGGAGAAGGACAGCTGAGGAAAAAGCCGGAATATGATACCTGTCCGATTCCGGTACTGGGAAAGCTCCTGGAGCATGACAACGTGATTTTCACCTCCCATTCCGCCTTCTATACGGATGAGGCGGACCGCAACCTGTCGGAGGGGACGGTGGAAAACCTGCTGTCCTATGCGCGCACCGGAAGCTGTGACCGTGAGCTGGTCCGGGATCAGGAGTGAGGTGGCGTCAGTGTTTTCAGAACTTTACCGGCTCATGGGGATGATGGTGCTTCTGATGGGAGCGGGATTTCTCATGAGAAAAACAGGAATCATTACCCTGGAAGGGAAAAAATGTCTCACGGACATCATCCTGTATGCCATCCTTCCCTGCAACATCATCAAGGCATTTTCCAGGGAAATGGAGGCGGGGTTCTGGAGTACCTTCTTTATGGTGCTTCTGATGGCGGTTCTGGCTCAGGTGGTATCTTTCCTGCTTTCCCGGCTTCTGTACAGACGATTTGACGCCGGAGAAAAATGCGTATATCAGTATGCCACGGTCTGTTCCAACTCCGGCTTCATGGGCAATCCTCTGGCAGAGGGAGTATTTGGGGAAACGGGACTGCTGTATGCCTCGATTTTTCTGATCCCGCAGCGGATCGTCATGTGGACGGCGGGCGTTTCCAGTTTTCAGAAAACGGAGAGCGGAAAGACCGCATACCGGAAGATACTCACCCATCCCTGCATGGTTGCCACCTACATCGGCATGGTGATCATGGTCTTCCAGATCCCCCTTCCGGGTGTCCTGGGGGATACCATCCTGGCATTCAGCAACTGCTGTACGGCGATGACGATGGTCTACATCGGCACGATCCTGACGGACGTGGATTTCCGGGAGCTTTTCGGAAAGCATCAGATTTTTTTTGCGGCCATCCGTCTTGCGCTGATTCCGGCGCTGGTTTACGGCATCTGCCGTCTGACCGGCATGGATGCGCTGATCACGGGCGTGAGCACCCTGCTTTCCGCAACGCCGGCGGGAAGCACCACATCCCTGCTCGCTGCGAAATACGGCGCTGATGAAAAAGCCGCCGCCCGCTGCGTGGTCTTCACAACGGCCCTCTCGGCGGTCACCATTCCGGTCTGGAGCATGTTTCTGCTGCGAATGTAGACGGACGGCATGAAGCTCCGGCCCACATCCTGATTCTTATGATAGGAGGAAATATTATGGAAAAAGCATTAGCGAACAGAAAAGAAACCCATAAAAGGCCATCCGCGCCTGTGGCAGTTCTGTCTCTTGCGGTGATCATCGCATCCATTGTGGTCAGCCTCCGGCTGAACTTCGGAACACAGATGGCCGTGTTCACAGGGGCCGCCGTGGCTGTCGCGGTGGCGCTGCTGCTTCGGACGGACTGGGAGGAAATCCAGAAGCAGTCCATGGAAAACCTGGCGAACTGCGGCATTCCGCTGGTCATTCTCATTCTGGTCGGAATCATGATCGGCGTCTGGATGATCGGCGGAACCCTTCCCAGTCTGATTTATTACGGACTGCGGTTCATCTCTCCCGCGGCAATTGTACCTCTGACGTTTCTGCTGTGCGCGGTAACCTCTGTGTTCACGGGAACTTCTTTCGGAAGCATTGCGACGATGGGACTTGCCATGTATGGAATCGGCATCAACATGGGAATTCCGGGTGTGGTGATCGCTGGAGCGGTGGTTTCCGGCTCCTACTTTGGAGATAAGATGTCTCCCATGTCCGATACCACCAACGTGGCGCCTGCCATGGCCGGTACGGATCTGTACTCGCACATCTCATCCATGATGTACACCACGGTTCCCGCCACGCTTGTCACGCTGCTGTTATACATTCTGATCGGCCTGCGTTACTCCGGCGGCGCCTATGATACCACAAATGTGACGCTGATGGAGGAGACGCTTGCCGCGAACTTTAATATCAACATCGCCTGCTTCATCCCGCTTGCCATGGTGCTTCTGCTTTCCGCGCTGAAGGTGCCCTCAATCCTGGCCATGGGCTCTTCCGCCATTGTCAGTGTCATTGTGGCTGTGGCGACCCAGGGCTGCTCCGTCAGCAGTGTGATGGAGGCCGCTCTGTCCGGCTATACATCTCAGACCGGTGTACAAATGGTGGATACAATTCTGACCAGAGGCGGCATCACCTCCATGGCCGGAACGGTTGCGATCATTTTCTTTTCCAGCATCATGGCGGGCGCGCTGAAGTCCTCGGGCGTTCTGGATCTGTTTGTGGAACTGCTGCTTAAGATTGCAAAAAGCACGAGAAGCCTTGTGGTGACAACGCTGATTTTTGCATGGGGCATTGTCATGCTGACCGGCAACCAGATGCTGGGAATTATCATCCCCGGAAAAACCATGGGAGATATGTATGACAGGCTGGATGTGGACCGTAAGGTGCTCTCCAGAAGTCTGGAGGACGCCGCCACGATCGGTTCGGCGATCATCCCCTGGTCCTCAGCCGCAGCCTATATCACCGGGGTGCTGGGAATCGGGATCGGTTACATTCCATTTGCTCTGCTGTGCTACATCGTTCCGGTCTTTTCCGTTCTGTGCGCCATGACAGGGTTCGGCATGTGGAATGCAAAAGGAAAAGCCATGTGGAAAAAGGGAAAGGAGACGAGTGAAAAATGGAATACCGCTTTCCAGAAAAAGTGATGGGAAAAAGAGACAGTCTGATCCGTGAAATTGCGGAGAAGGGCAGGGCCATACCGGGATTTCTTTCCTTTGCCATGGGAAATCCTGCCCCGGAGAGCATCCCGGTGGAATGCCTGCAGCAATGCGCTGCCGAGGTGTTTTCGGAGGATCCCATGGCCGTCCTGCAGTACGGCCCGATGGAAGGGGACGGGAAACTGGCGGCATGGATCAGGAACAGGCTGACCGGGGCGAAAGGCCTTCCTGAGGACGGACAAAGGCTTCTGCTTCTGACCGGCTCCGGAAAAGCCCTGGGGCTGGTTCCCAGAACGCTGTGCGCGGAAGGTGACAGAGCCTTCTGTGATGCGTTTACTTTTCCAAATGCTTTTAACAGTGTGAAAAATGTGGGAGGTATCCCTGTGGGAATCCCCATGGATGAAAAGGGAATGATTCCGGAGGCGCTGGAGAAGGAAGCGGCAAAGGGCGGCGGAAAATATGTGTATCTGATCCCAAATTTCCAGAATCCGACGGGAATGACCATGCCTTTTGAACGGAGAAGAGAGCTGTACGAGGTCGCCCGGAAATATGATCTGATCATCTACGAGGACGATCCTTACGGTGAGATCCGTTTCTCCGGGGAAGCGGTTCCAGCCATAAAGAGCCTGGATGAGGACGGGCGGGTGCTTTATGTAGGCTCCTTTTCCAAAACCCTTTCCGCCGGACTCAGGGTAGGATTTCTGTATGGTGCAGGGGAGCTGGTGGGAAAGATCGCTTCCGTCAAGGGCGCCGATGGACAGGATCCCTTATTTAATCAGAAAATCATAGAAAAATGCCTGGAGAAAATGGACTACGAAGCCCATCTGAAGGAGATCAGCGCCATATACGGGAAAAAATGCATGGCGATGGCGGAAGGCCTGAAGAAAGCCTGTGCGCCCTCTCTGGGCATCCATGTGCCGGAAGGCGGCATGTTCCTGTGGGTGACGGTTCCGGAAACCGTCGATGTGGATGCGATGAGTGATGCCGCCCTGAAGGCGGGCGTGGGAGTGGTAAAGAGTGCGGCCTTTGCAGTCGATCCGCAGAAGGCCGGACATGCTTTCCGGCTGAATTTCTCCGCTCCCACTCTGGAGCAGATCGAAGAAGGCGTGAAGCGGTTTGGCGAAGTGACAAAAGAATTCTGCTGATTATGAATCAATAAAAATCCCATGGCAGACCGGATGATGAGAAATCCGGATACCACGGGATTTTTTGTTTTTGAATAAAGTTTATTCGGAAAAGGATTTTATTCCTCCTTCATCTTCGCGTCAAACCGTTTCCGCACCTCGATATAGCTCTTGATGGCTTCCACTGTTCCATCGAAGCCCAGCTTAGAGCTGTCCAGGGAAAGGTCGTAGTTCAGAGCGTTCTTCCACTCCTGGCCGGTATAATACTTATAATATCTGGCCCGATAGTCATCAGTCTTTACGATGAGCTTTTTCACTTCGTTTTCCGGGAGGCTGTTCACCTTCATGGCCTCCTGCAGGCAGAAATCCTCCGGCGCGTGGACAAATACTCTCACAACGCCGGGCACATCCTTCAGGATGTGGTCCGCGCAGCGGCCGATGATCACACAGGAGCCTTCCTCTGCCAGAGAACGGATGATCTTGGCCTGATAATTAAACAGGTTGTCATCGCTGGTGAAGCCGGCACTTTCCGGAGAAAGCAGGCGGCTTCCCTTATATCCGCCGGAGAGCAGGGCGCGCAGGCCGTGGTGCTTGAATTCATCCTGAAAGAGGGTGGGGTTCACGCCGCTTTCCTCCGCAGCCATGGAGATGATTTCCCGGTCATAATAGGGGATGTCCAGCTCCTTTGCCAGCATTTTTCCTACGGTTTTTCCCCCGCTGCCATACTGACGCGCGATGGTAATAATCACATTTGACATGCTTTTCCTTTCCTGCTGCCCGAAGGGCAGCATTTTTTTATTCGCCCAGATAGGCCTTCTTGATATCCTCGTTGTTCAGAAGCGCCTGTGCGCTGTCCTCCATCACGATGCTGCCGGTTTCCAGCACGTAGCCCCGGTCCGCGATGGAAAGAGCCTTTTTCGCGTTCTGCTCCACCAGAAGAATGGTGACGCCCTGTTTGCTGATGCTCTCGATGATGTCGAAGATCTCCGATACCAGAAGAGGGGACAGGCCCATGGAGGGCTCATCCAGAAGCAGAAGCCGGGGATTGGACATCAGCGCGCGGCCCATGGCCAGCATCTGCTGCTCGCCGCCGGAAAGGGTTCCGGCCAGCTGTCTGGTGCGTTCCTTCAGGCGGGGAAAGCGTTCATAAACCCGGGCCAGGGATTCCTCGATTTCCTTTTTATCCTTTCGGGTATAGGCTCCCATCCGCAGGTTTTCGTAAACGGTCAGATTGGCGAACATGCGCCGGCCTTCCGGCACATGGGAGATGCCGAGCTGAACGATGCGGTGGGAGGGCATCTTCGTGATATCCTGATTTTCAAAATGTACGGAGCCGGATTTTGCCTGCAGCATGCCGCTGACAGTCTGCAGGGTAGTGGTTTTTCCGGCGCCGTTGGCGCCTATGAGGGCCACGATCTCGCCCTCGTCCACATGAAAGGACACGTCCTTCAGCGCGTGGATCATGCCATAGTATACGTTCAGATTTTCTACAGTGAGCATTGCCATGAGATTCTCCTTTTCAGCTGCCGCAGGGACAGTGCCGCATGCGGCGTGGAATTCGGCACGAACCGGGGCCCGTGCCGCCGGTTTCAGTCGCCCAGATAGGCCGTGATGACCTCCGGATTGTTCAGTACGTCCTTCGGTTCCCCTTCTGTAAGAAGCTTCCCGAAGTTGAGAACGTACAGATATTCACAGATTCCCTGTACCAGCTTCATGTCATGCTCGATCAGAAGGATGGTCACGCCGTATTCCTTCCGGACCAGGCTGATGGTTTCCATCAGTTCACGGGTTTCATTGGGATTCATGCCTGCGGCGGGCTCATCCAGCAGAAGAAGCTTGGGATCCGTGGCAAGGGCGCGGGCGATCTCCAGCTTGCGCTGCTTGCCGTAGGGAAGGTTGGAGGCCAGATCTCCTGCAGAAGCCTCCAGCCCGAAAAGGCTTAAAATACGCATGGCTTCCTCATCCATTTCCTTTTCCTTCCGGCGGTAGCTGCCCAGGTGCAGCATGCTTTCCGCGAGGGAATAGGTGATCCGGTTGTGAAGAGCGGCCTTTACATTGTCCAGAACGCTCTGGGCGGTAAAAAGCCGGATATTCTGAAAGGTTCTCGCCACGCCGAGACGGCAGATTTCATGGGGCTTCTTTCCCACCAGATTCTGACCGTCCAGACGGATGCCGCCGTCAGTGGGGCGGTATACACCTGTCAGCATGTTGAAAACGGTGGTTTTTCCGGCACCGTTGGGGCCGATGAGGCCGACCAGGCCTCCCTGTTCGATTTTCATGGACAGCTCATCGACCGCGCGCAGACCGCCGAAGGAGATGCCCAGACTGGTGACTTCCAGCATTGCCATGTTATGCCGCCTCCTTTCCGTGTTTCGCTTCCGCCTTTTCGGCACGGGCCGCGGCGCGTTTTTCCAGCAGCCGTTTTTTCAGGCCTGAATTGTTGAAAATCATCATGGCGATCAGCAGGATCGCATAGATGAGCATCCGGTAATCGTTCATGGAACGCAGAAGCTCCGGAAGGACGGTGAGCAGGGCTGCCGCAATGATGGAGCCCCAGATATTGCCGAGACCGCCAAGCACCACAAACACCAGAATCAGGATGGAGGTGTTGAAATCGAATTTGGTTGCCGTGACGGTGGAAAAGTTCATGGCGTACAGCGTGCCCGCGGCTCCCGCCAGAGCGGCGGAAATGACGAAGGCCAGCAGACGGTAGCGGGTGACGGGAATGCCGATGCTTTCCGCGGCAATCCGGTTGTCACGCACCGCCATGACGGCGCGTCCCGTCCGGCTGTGGATGAGGTTGAGCACCAGAAACAGTGTGATCAGGATGAGAACGAAGCCGGCGGTGAAGGAAGAAAGCTTGGTGACACCGCTGACGCCCATGGGCCCGTTAATGATCATTTTTCCGTTTTCCGAAAGCTCAAAGCTCTGATTCAGCAGGCTGAAATGAAGTCCCTTTTCATCCAGGCCGATGTAAAGCACATTGATGATGTTTTTGATGATTTCACCGAAGGCCAGCGTTACGATGGCCAGATAATCACCCTTCAGACGAAGCACCGGAATGCCTACAATCACACCCGCGAGGGCGGCGCAGACAGCTCCGATCACCATGGCAATGGCCAGGCGCAGGGGACCGAAGGGAATGGCGTCAGCCAGACTGGTGGTGACCACGATGCCGGCGAAGGCGCCCACGGACATGAAGCCCGCATGCCCCAGGGAAAGCTCGCCCAGGATACCAACGGTAAGGTTCAGGGAAATGGCCATCACCACATAGGCGCAGATGGGAACGAGCTGGCCGTTTAAGGACGATGAAATGTTGTCTGTCAGGATCATGCCCTGCACGATGAGAAAGGCGATGATCACGATGCCGAAGGCGGTCACGCTGTCACGCCTTGCGGTCAGAAGCTGCTTAAACTGTTTCATAAAAAACTCCATTCCGAAGCGTTGTGACCGGTTGAGGCGGTTTGTGACGCTTCGGCACAAACCGCCGCTGCAAAAACGGGAAGAATGGCACGCAGGGCCATTCTTCGGTATGAGAAAGGGCGTAGCCCGTAGAACTTCTTAGCCGGTGTCCTGTACCGGCTTAGAAGTTCTTCTCATACATTACACTTTCTCACTTACATGTTTGCCAAGCAGTCCGTCAGGCTTCACGAGAAGGACGATGATCAGGACGGCGAACACAATGGCATCAGACAGCTGGGTAGAGATATAGGCCTTTGAGAAAATCTCGATTACGCCGA
>ULPS01014042.1_pt1 | contig 13532 bp, 9 predicted proteins | sample 1953711 | NCBI WGS metagenome assembly ULPS01 (sample SAMEA4835635, study PRJEB28245) | human gut metagenome | biome: gut microbiome; material: fecal sample | place: Denmark | collected 2008 | reverse complement strand
GAGCCGGCCGCGGGGATTGTCCGGACCGGAGATTATATCACGGCGGTCAATGAGAAGGAGATCTCCGGAAAATCAGAACTTCTCGAGGCGGTGGATGATCTTGACAGGGACAGCGTGGTGCTGACGCTTCGGCGGAGCGGGGAGACCATGGACGTCCGGATCCGGCCTGTGGAATGCGCGCCTGATGAGTATAAGCTTGGAATCTGGGTGCGGGACAATGTACAGGGGCTCGGTACCGTCACCTTCCTGACGGAGCAGAGCAGGTTCGGCGCTCTCGGACATGGAATCCACGATGCAGACACCAATGTGCTCATGTCTATCTCTGACGGGACACTGTATAAGACAAGCATCCAGGATGTCATAAAAGGCGCCGACGGAAGTCCGGGGACAATGGAGGGGATCATTGTCTATAATAATTACAACATCCTGGGCACGATCGACAAGAATACGGAGGCAGGAATCTACGGGACCGTGGACCGGATCGACGAGCTGTTTGAGGAACAGATCCCTATTGAGACTGCTTCCACAGCCGAAATTGTGACAGGAGATGCGCTCATGCGCTGTTTTGTCGATAACGAGGTGAGGGACTATAAAATCCAGGTGACAGATATCGACACATCGGGAAACGAGATCAATAAGGGACTGGTCATCCAGGTGACGGACCCGGAGCTCCTTGAAAAAACGGGCGGGATCATCCAGGGGATGAGCGGGAGTCCGATCATCCAGAACGGAAAACTGATCGGAGCAGTCACACATGTGTTTGTTCAGGATTCGACAAAGGGGTATGGGATCTTTATAGAAAATATGCTGAACCAGGTGGAATAGACTGATTTGTCGAATTTTATGTCGAATTAGAGCTACAAAATCTCCTTGATTCCGCAAATACGGCCGGATATAATAAGCAAGTGGCGTTTTCAAAGCTGGTTCTCAAAATTTCTAAAGGAGAGAAGAGAATGGAGCATTTGAATGTTGCCATCGCTGATGATAACCAGAGAATTCTCGATATGCTGGAGACTGTTATCAGCATGGATAAAGAATTGAACCTGGTGGGAAAAGCGAAAAATGGCGAGGAGATGTGTCAGATCATCAAAGACAAGAAACCAGACGTTGTTCTTCTCGATCTGATTATGCCGAAAATGGACGGATTGACAGTGATGGAACAGGTCGGTCAGGACAAAAATGTAAGCAAACGGCCATATTTTATCGTAGTCACAGCGGTGGGACAGGAAAGGATTACAGAAGATGCCTTTAACAAAGGCGCGAACTACTATATCATGAAGCCGTTCAACAACGAAATGCTGCTGAACAGAATAAAATCCGTCAGAAAAATGTTCCGTAACAGCGATAAGAAAAATGAAGATATAAAAACAGAAAATGCGGTCAATGGCGAGAATCTGGAAAACCGTGTCACAAATATGCTGCATGAGATCGGCATCCCGGCCCATATCAAGGGGTATCATTATCTCAGGGACGCGATCATCATGGCGGTGGAGGACATGGATGTGCTCAATGCCATCACAAAGATACTTTATCCGACGGTGGCGAAGAAATACCAGACCACGTCGAGCCGCGTAGAGCGGGCGATCCGCCATGCCATCGAGGTCGCCTGGAGCAGAGGAAAACTGGACACACTGGATGAACTGTTCGGATATACGGTCAGTACAGGGAAGGGGAAACCTACGAACTCCGAATTTATCGCGCTGATCGCGGATACGATTCAGCTGGAGTACAAGCACAGAAACTGAAGAAGGGACGATTGCGCCAAAGTAAAGCGATAAAATCCTTTGCATTATACGGAAAATGCGGTATAATGAACAGTAGTTAAAAAGCCGTGCGGCGATTAATGCAGAAAATGGAGGATAAGTAGTATGAAAAACATTTTGTTTGCTTCTTCAGAATGCGTACCATTTATTAAGACAGGCGGTCTTGCGGACGTTGTAGGTTCGCTTCCCAAGGAATTCGACAAGACGAAATACGACGTCAGGGTCGTGCTTCCGAAGTACACATGCATGAGGCAGGAGTGGAAGGACAGAATGGAGTATGTCAGCCACTTTTATATGGATATCGCAGGACAGAACCAGTATGTAGGGATCATGAAGACTGTGCTCAATGACATCACCTTCTATTTTATCGACAATGAGCACTACTTCAGCGGTTTCGCACCGTATGACGGCGATCCGAAGTGGGAAATCGAGAAGTTCGCATTTTTCTCAAAGGCAGTCCTGAGCATCCTTCCGGTGATCGGCTTCCGCCCGGATCTGATTCACTGCCACGACTGGCAGACGGGCCTGATCCCGGTCTACCTTGACAACTTCAGATATCTTGGAGAATACTACCGCGGGATCAAGACGATCATGACGATACATAACCTGAAGTTCCAGGGTGTGTGGGATACGAAGACAGTAAGAGGCATCACAGGCCTTCCGGAGTACTATTTTGTTCCGGATAAGATGGAAGCGTACAAGGACGCCAATCTTCTGAAGGGCGGCATCGTCTATGCAGACAAAGTGACTACTGTCAGCCAGAGTTATGCGGAGGAGATCAAGACTCCGTTCTATGGAGAAGGACTCGACGGCCTTATGTCCGCAAGATCCAATGACCTGTGCGGTATCGTGAACGGTCTCGACTACGACGACTGGAATCCGGCGACAGACCCGAGGATCGCGAAGACCTTTACGATCGAGGATTTCCGCAAGAATAAGGTGATCAACAAGACGTCGCTCCAGGAAGAGCTGGGACTGAACAAGGATCCCCATGTCATGCTGATCGGTATGGTTTCCCGTCTGACAGATCAGAAGGGATTCGACCTTGTGGATTATATCATGGATGAGCTCTGCCAGGATGCAGTGCAGATCGTAGTACTCGGAACCGGAGATGTAAAGTATGAGAATATGTTCCGTCATTTTGCATGGAAGTATTCCGGAAGAGTTTCTGCAAATATTTACTATTCCGACGAACTCTCCCACAGGATCTATGCTTCCTGCGACGCGTTCCTTATGCCGTCGCTGTTTGAGCCATGCGGACTGAGCCAGCTTATGAGCCTGCGTTACGGAACTGTTCCGATCGTCAGAGAGACAGGCGGCCTGAAGGATACGGTAGAGCCGTACAATGAGTATGAAAAGACAGGTACGGGCTTCAGCTTCAGCAACTACAATGCACATGAGATGCTGAATACGATCCGTTACGCGGAGCGTATCTACTATGACAGAAAGAGAGACTGGAACAAGATCGTGGAGAGAGGCATGAGTCAGGACTTCTCATGGAAGAATTCTGCGAAGCAGTATGAGGCACTGTACAGGAGCCTGATCGGCGAATAGAACAGGAGACATTATACCGAATGAAAATAATTGACAGACTGAAGGAAGACAGAATACACATCTCCTTTGAAGTTTTCCCTCCGAAGACGGACGAGGGGATCGATAAGGTGCTGGCGGCGACGGCAGAGATCGCGAAACTTAACCCCGCGTTCATCAGCGTGACCTATGGCGCCGGCGGCGGTACGAGCAGGAACACTGCGAAGATCGCTTCCTACATTAAGGACGATCTGAATGTGCTGAGCCTTGCCCATCTGACCTGCGCCTCCTCCACAAAGGAGGAGGTCCGGGAAGTGATAGAGAATCTGAAAAGTCTGGGAATCGAGAATATCCTCGCCTTGCGCGGGGATATTCCGGCGAATATGGCTTTTCCGTCCGGAGACCGGTTCCGCTATGCTTCTGAGCTGGTGGAGGAGATCAGAAAGCACGGGGACTTCTGTATCGGGGCAGCGTGCTACCCGGAGGGGCATGTGGAGAACGAGCACAGAGAGGACGATATCAAATATCTGAAGCAGAAGGTCGACAGCGGCGTCGATTTCCTGACAACACAGATGTTCTTCGAAAATGAGATCCATTACAATTTCCTTTACCGCATCAGGGAGGCCGGCATTACGGTCCCGGTGCTGCCGGGCATCATGCCGATCACCAGCGCCGCTCAGATGAAGCGCAGCCAGGAACTCTCGGGAACGGTATTTCCGCGGAGGTTCCTTTCGATCCTTGATCGGTTCGGAAGTTCGCCGGAGGCCATGAGGCAGGCAGGAATTGCCTACGCGACGGATCAGATCATCGACCTGCTCGCCAACGGAGTAAAGCACATCCATATTTATTCCATGAACAGGCCGGATGTGGCGGCTGCGATCATGAACAATCTGTCTGAGATCATCAAATGTTAGGAGACGATATGGAAAAAAGAGTTAGAGAAGCGGTGCGCTATCTCGGATTCGGAAAGAATGCGGCAGATGAGCGGACCCTGACAATGATCCGGAGCTGTTTCACAGAGCTGGAGCACGCGGCAGGTCCGAAGTCCATCTGCCGTATTTTTGAGATGAACAGAACTGAAGACGGAAAGATCGAGATCGGGAAGCTGACGATCGAGAGCAGAAGCCTGAGCCGGAATCTGCAGGGATGCGACAAGATCGTCCTGTTCGGCGCCACACTGGGCACTGAGACAGACCGTCTGATCACAAGGACTTCGCTGACCGATATGGCGAAGGCAGTCGTACTTCAGGCGTGTGCCGCGGCATATCTGGAAGAGTACTGTGACGAATGCCAGCTGAAGATCGGGGAAGAACTTGAGAGAGAGGGGCGCTACTTAAGACCGAGGTTCAGCCCGGGATACGGGGATTTTGACATCCATTACCAGGAACCCCTTATGCGGATGCTGGACTGTGCCAAGACCATCGGACTGACCATGACGGAGAATTATATGATGACGCCTACGAAGTCGGTGACTGCGGTGATCGGCGCAAGTCCCGTGAAAGAACGCTGCCCGGTGGAAGGGTGCGAGGCGTGCGGAAAAGCAGACTGTCCGTACCGGAGAAATTAAAAGAGCCTTAGCGAGTTTTGAACGAGAAAGGATACACTATGATAAGAGAACGACTTGGAAAAGAACTGCTGTATTTTGACGGAGGGATGGGAACACTGCTCCAGGAGAGGGGCCTTGAACCGGGAGAACTTCCGGAGACCTGGAACCTGACTCACGCGGATGAGATCAGGCAGATCCACAGAAGCTACATTGAGGCGGGGAGCGATATCATCCTGACTAATACCTTCGGCGCCAATGCGCTCAAATTTCATGACGACAGGTACTCCCTGGAAGAGATCGTGACTTCCGCAGTGGGACATGTGCGGGCTGCTGCAGAGACCGCAGGAGTAAAACGGCCAATCTACACTGCGCTGGATATCGGTCCCACGGGAAAACTGCTCAAGCCCATGGGAGATCTTGACTTTGAGACTGCATATGAGGCATTTAAAGAGGTCATGATCTGCGGAGAAAAAGCGGGAGCGGACCTGATTCACATTGAGACGATGAGCGATACGTATGAGCTGAAGGCGGCAGTGCTGGCGGCAAAGGAGAATACGTCTCTTCCGGTGTTCGCTACGACGATCTTCGACGAGAGAGGAAAGCTCCTCACCGGAGCGGACGTTCCTTCTGTGATCGCACTTCTGGAAGGTCTTCGGGTGGACGCTCTGGGGATCAACTGCGGGATGGGACCGGAGCAGATGTTCCCGGTGCTGGAGCAGTTTTTGAAGTATTCCTCCCTGCCGGTCATCGTGAAGCCAAATGCCGGGCTTCCGAAGCAGCGGGACGGCCAGACTTATTATGATGTGTCGCCGGAAGAGTTCGCGGAGGATCTTGAGAAGATCGTGGAGATGGGCGCAGCCGTTGTGGGAGGATGCTGTGGGACGACACCGGACCATATCCGTGCAATGACAGAGCGGTGCCGCGGATGTTCCCTGGTTCCGGTAAGGGAGAAGGAGTACACAGTCGTATCCTCCTACGGACGGAGCGTCTTCCTCGGGGAGGGATCCAAGATCATCGGAGAGCGGATCAATCCCACGGGAAAGAAACGGTTCAAACAGGCGCTCAAAGAACATGATCTGGACTATGTGCTGCGGGAAGGCATCATGCAGCAGGAGAAAGGGGCCCATATCCTGGATGTGAACGTAGGACTTCCGGATATCGATGAGCCGGCGCTGATGCGGGAAGTGGTGCAGGAGCTTCAGAGTGTGACGAACCTGCCGCTTCAGATCGATACCGTGGACGCGGAAGCAATGGAAGGCGCGCTGCGCATCTATAACGGGAAAGCCATGGTGAATTCTGTCAGCGGCAAGCAGGAATCTATGGATACAGTATTTCCGCTGATCCGAAAGTACGGAGGCGTGGTCATCGGGCTGACCCTGGATGAGAACGGGATCCCCGCGGATGCGGAAGGACGCGTGCAGATCGCACGGAAGATCATCGAAGAAGCGGCAAAGTACGGTATCCGAAAGAAGGATATTGTCATCGACGCACTGGCAATGACGATCAGCTCCGAGCCGGAAGGGGCGAAGGTGACACTGGAGACGCTCCGCAGACTCCGGGATGAGGTGGGAGTGTGCACGGTACTGGGGGTGTCGAACATTTCCTTCGGACTGCCGAGCCGTCCAACAGTAAACGCCGCGTTCTACACCATGGCGATGATGAACGGCCTAAGCGCCGGAATCATCAACCCGGCGTCTGATGAGATGATGAAGTCCTGGTATGCATACCATGCGCTGATGAACCTTGACGCAAACTGCGAAAATTATATTGCCAGATATTCCGGCGCTCAGAGTTCTCAGCCGGCAGAAGAGAAGAAGGAAGCCGGAATGGGGCTGAAGGCGGCGATCGAGAAGGGACTTAAGGAAGAGGCTCATACCGTCACACAGCAGATGGCAGAGACGCAGGCCCCCCTGGACATCATCAATGCAGAGCTGATCCCGGCGCTGAACAGCGTGGGAGACGGCTTCGAGAAGGGAACCGTGTTCCTCCCCCAGCTGCTCATGAGCGCAGAGGCCGCTAAGAGCGCCTTCGCCGTCCTGAAAGAGAAGATGGACAAGAGCGGCGAAGTGCAGGAGAAGAAAGGGAAGATCGTGCTGGCGACAGTGAAGGGCGATATCCACGACATCGGGAAGAATATCGTGAAGGTACTGCTCGAGAACTACAGCTTCGAGGTGATCGACCTGGGCAAGGATGTGGCGCCGGAGCTGATCGTGGATACGGTGCGGGAACAGGATATCCGCCTGGTGGGACTGAGCGCGCTGATGACGACCACTGTGGTGAGCATGGAGGAGACGATCCGCCAGCTCAGGAAGAAAGCGCCGGGATGCCTCGTGATGGTGGGAGGCGCCGTGCTCAACCAGGACTACGCGGACATGATCGGGGCGGATTTCTACGGAAAGGATGCCATGCAGTCTGTACACTATGCGCAGGAAGTCTTTCAATGATCCGGAGTATATATTCGGTCAGCTCTTAAAAAGGAGAGGAAAAGAAAATGGACAATAATACACATGTATGGAGCCAGATCAGTGCGGCAGACAGTAAGATCAGCGCATGCCGTTCTGCGCTGGCAAGTATCCGCGGAGTACTGAACGAATGCTCTGGCACTCTGGATGGCTGGAAAGAGAACCGTCAAAAAATAGCAGGGGATTCGGATCTGATGAATATCAGAAAGAAAGATGTCTTTGAAGGAAAAATGGCAGACGAACTTTCGATACAAACGGAAGATGCTGTCGAACAGATCAGCGGAGGCATCGCTAAGGCAGAATTGCTGGAGGCAGCTCTTGAAAGTCAGATCGCAAGACTGAACAGTACTATTACAGAACTACAGTCAGAGAGGACGGCTCTGGCAAGCATGCTGGAGCAGGAGGAAGGCCAATGAAAAAGACGGCAGTAATAGAGCAGGAATTTGACAATATACAGAATCAGATCAAGGCAGCACATAGTGAGAATATAAGGCAGATACATGCTGCCCTCAAAGAGTTTGAGGGTTTAAATACTGCCGCAGGCGGATTTTATACGGAAGAAATATCGCCTAAAATAGATGCTCTTATTGAAGAGATCAGAAACCTTGCTGCTTTGATGCAGGCTGCGTACAGCGCTCACGAGTATATAATCCGCAGCTTTTGTACCGCAGTAGAAAATTATGACGATTGTCGGTAGGGAGAAAAATATGGGTCATGTAGAATTGAATTATGTCCAGATCACATCTGCCGTTGACAGGCTGTGTGCAGATATTGAGAATAATCGAAGTGAGATGAACTCAAGTTATCAAAAATTAAGAAATACTTTTCAGCGTTCTGACGGGACGACAGCAGATGCGCTTAGGAATCTTCAGGATGCAGAAAATACGATGATTTTGAATATGCAGGAACTTCTTCGCAGTCTGGCTGCCAGTGTCCAGTCAGCGGCGGATGAATTGAAAAAGACAGACCAGAATATCTCAGGACGGATGAAAAAGTAATTCTTGTAAAAGAAAGGAATACAAACCATGGACAGGGTCTTTGAATATGCAGAGGTTAAAGAGATATGCAGGAAATTGAAAAGCATACTGAAGGAATCGGAAAATTATATGCATGAGATGCAGGGAATAGCAGACAGTGCAGAGCGTGCGCTGGCAGGTGTGCCGTCCTATGCAAAAGAAAGCAGTGTTTCGGATGCCGCAGCGCAGCTCCGCAGTACTATCAAGGAAATAGATCTGAGCAGACTGGAAACTGAGCTGGGCAACTGTCTGGAAAGTGTAGAAATGATAGCGGAAGCAGACGGCAGGTATGCAGCAGAGACAGAAGGACTGATCGGTGATCTTACAAAAATAAGCGGAGCGATCGAGAGCATCAAGGAGTTTTTGCGTATCAAACCTCTGGAGATGTCTGACGGAGAATTCTGGCTTCAGATGGAACTTGTCAAGTACAAATGTAATAACATATTAGGAAATATGGATCAGTCTCTGAGCCATCTGAAAATGAACATCAAAGGACTGGAGATGAAAAGCGTATTCTATTCAAAAGATCCGGTAAACCTGTCTACAGGTAATTTTATATATGCACACACAGATATTTCCATTCCCGGATGCTCACCTATGTATTTCAGACGGTTTTATAATTCTGTGAATCATTATGAGGGATGCCTGGGAACAGACTGGAATCATAACTTTGAGGTGTTTGTAAACCCACATGGGAAAGAAATGGTACTGCATCTGGAAGATGGAAGAGAAGAACGATTTGTATCGCTGGCGAATGGCACATATGCTCCGCTTTATCATGACTGCGGAGAATTTTCCCGTTCGGCTGGCGGATGGAAGTATCTTACAAGGGAGCAGAAGGAATACTATTTTGATGGGGACGGTTTCTGTACAGAGATAAAGGAGACACCTGGCACCACCCTGCATTTCCATTACGAAAAGGAACTTGACAGAAGATATTTACTGAAGGCAGAGAAAAATACCGGAGAATATTTTGAATTTTCATATGATGTGGATGGAAATTTGTGCAGCCTGGAAGACCACGTCGGAAGAAAAATTCATTTTATTGTGGAACAGGGAAAACTGACGTCAGTTACTTTGGCGAAAGGCGGCCAGTACTGTTATAGTTATACCCCTGAGGGAAAGCTTTACAGCATCAGGAATCCGGAAGGAATTGTCACGATCACGAATGAATATGATGGACAGATGCGTACTGTCAGGCAGCGCTTTCCGGACGGGGGTGAGATGCGCTACAGCTATAATGACGAGAAAAAAGAAGTCATGCTGACCGAGAGGAACGGCTCCAAGATCACCTATGTGCATGATGGCCAGTTCCGGGATATCAGGCATATTTACAGGGACGGCGAAGAAAGTTTTGAATATAACCGGTTTAATCAAAAGACAAAATATGTGGACAAGATGGGAAATGTAACTCTTTATGACTATGACAGTCATGGAAACCGGACATTGATCGTTGACCCGTGCGGCAATAGGATGCAGCTGAAATACGGCAGGTATAACCGACTGGAAAAAGTTTCTGTAAATGAAGTGCAGAAAGTGGAAAATACTTTTGACGAGAAAGGAGCGCTTCTGTCGACCACAGATGCAGAAGGAAATATATTCCGGTTCTGCAGAGATGATAAAAGTCATGTCAGTGAGATCATCCAGCCGGATGGGGGAAGAGTTCTGCTGAAGCGTGATCAAAGAGGAAATATCACCTGTCTTACCGATCCAAACGGCGCTGAGCATTTTTTTATGTATGATGAGCTAAACCAGATTGCGGAGACAATTGACGGAAATGGAAATCATACAAGGTATGAGTATGATGAAAACGGAAATCTTACAAAGGTCGTCAATGCAGAAGGAAATACAAGGACATACTCATATAACAGAAATAATAAGGTGGTTCAGATTACTGATTTTGACGGAAGCACTATCCGAAGAGAGTACAACGCTCTAAATCTTCCGATAAAAATAACGGACCAGGCAGGAAGAATCACGCAGTTTCAGTATGATACAATGTGGAATCTATCGGCGGTGACATCGCCGGACGGAGCAGAGACTGCTTTTGTCTATAATGAGGACAATCATTTGGCACAGATCAGGAATGCCGCGGGTGGTGTGACATCATATACATATGATCCGATGGGAAGAAAGACGAGCAGAACAAACTGTGAGGGGGAAGTCAGCAGATTCCATTATGATGCTCTGGGGAATCTGATCAAAGTGGAAGATCCGGAAGGTGGATGCACCTTATATAAATATGATGCGGAAAGACGTGTTACCTGTGTGAAAGATGCATTGGGAAACGAAGTCCATCTGAAATATGACAGAAACGGGCGGCTGATTTTTGAAAGCAATCCGCTGGGAGCTGAGAGAGAATATGCATATGACTCTATGGGAAGGCTGAATTCTATAAAAAATGAGGTGGGACAGATTACGGTATATGAATACGATAAATGCGGAAATTTGATTCGTATTATATATCCGGAAGGAAAATCAGCTGATTTTACATATGACAAGAATGGGAATATTAAGACATATACGACTCCGAAAGGATATGTGGTCAGATATTTTTATGATTCGCTCGACAGACTTATAAAGAGCGAAGGTCAGGACGGAGAAAGCAGTTGTTACGAATATGACTGTCTGGGCAATGTACTCTCGGTAACAGATAGCCAGGGAGCAAAAACCTGCTATGAATATTCTGCGACAGGTAAGCTGACAAAAGTAACAGATCCTGCCGGAAATGAGACGGTACGGAAGTATGACAGCAGAGACAGACTCATTGAAATATGTCAGTTTAACGGAACAGAAGCAGAAGGAACAAAGAGAATTGGAGAGCCCGAAGAAACTGAATGCCGCAGAACTGTTTATGAATATAATATTCTCGGAAAATTGACAAAGATAATGGATAATTCCGGCTGTCCGGAGTTGTTTGAGTACGACAAGGCCGGCAGGCTGACGTCCAAAGTAGACAGGGAAGGATATGTAACGGAATACGGATACTCAACAGCTGGGCTTCTGGGAAGTATCAAATATGCGGACGGAAAAGAAGTAAAGCTTTCTTATAATCCGATCAGACAGCTGGTGATGGTCGAGGACTGGATCGGAGTGACACGGCTGGAGAATGATGCCATGGGACATATAACATGTGCAGAGTATCCGGATGGCAGCAAGGTTTCCTACACTTACGGCAGGAGAGGTGAACGAACCGGAATCACATATCCTGATGGAAGCCAGATAAAATATGAATATAACGGTTTCAGTCGTCTAAGCAGGCTTGGCTGTGAAGAATGGGATATTTCTTATGAATACGATGACTGGGGATTTTTGAAGAAAAAGGTTTTCCCTAACAGTTCCGAGACAGAGTATCAGTATGATGCGAAGGGAAAGCTGACTGCCCTCCGGCATTTCAGCGAGGGAAAACCCTCAGATGAATACTTGTACAAGTATGACTGTCTGGGCAGGAAGGCAGAAGTGATAAAAAGACGTTCAGGTGTAGAAGAGGACAGCGGAAAATATGAATATACTTATGATGTGCTCGGTCGACTGACCGATGTGACCAGAAACGGAACCTTTCTGCGGGCTTATGCATATGATGCTTTCGGCAACCGGACCTTCATGAGAGACGGCGATCTGGAAACACAGTATATTTATAACGCTTTGGATCAGCTGACAGTTCAGAGGTGTGAAGGAACGGAAAAAAGATATGAGTATGATAAGAGAGGGAATCTGAGCCGGATCTCTGAAGATGGAGAGATGCTGAATCAATATGTTTACGGACCGGATAACCGTTTACGGCAGGCGTCATCACATGGAGAGAAAGCCCTGTATATTTATAACGGACTGGGGCAGCGTGTCGGTAAGGATATTTATGCGGAAGGGATTCCCGGCATTGACGGCGGCACGCCTGATCCGATAAGCAGCGTCTCGTATTGTGTGGATACTGCACGGAGATATCATAATCTCCTTCAGATAAATGAAAATGGTAATAACAAGAAATTCTTCTGGGATAACGGCATTGCTGCGCTTGAGCAGACGGGAGAGAGGATGTATTACCAGAAAGATGAGCTGGGAAGCCCGATCAGACTCCTAGATGCGAAGGGCGGTGTGAGGACGAATTATGTCTATGATGAATTTGGAAATATGGTGGGAAGAAAAGCGGATACTGAAATTCAGCCATTCGGGTTTACAGGATATCAGTATGATAAAATATCGGAGACATATTTTGCGCAGGCAAGAGAATACAGCTGTGACACCGGACGTTTTATTTCAAAGGATTTCATCAGCGGCTTCAGTCGTGTCCCTATTACTTTAAACAGATATGCATACTGCTTCAATGATCCGATCTGTTTTACAGACCGAACCGGAATGTGGCCCTCTCTGGATGACATCTGCGATACACTGGGAGACTGGGGCGATGAGATCGGGAATACCCTGGACGACTGGGGTGACAATATAAACAGCTTTCTGACCGGCGCCCGGGAATTCGCAGGACAGGCAGTTGACACGATCGCTGAGGCGGCATCGGTCGTTGTAGAACCGGTCGTGACGGGGATTACACAATTAGGAAATGATTTCAGAAAGATTAAGGACACGCTGGTGGGTTTGCTGGAGATGCCGGCCGAGTTTATTCTGAACTCACCGGTTATGCTGCTGCCAACTGTAGCAACCCAGATGGGATGGCTTGACTGGGGGCTGGAGATTTTTGATTTTCACAGAGATGATGCAGGAATCTTTCACACCTCCCCGGACTGCTGGCAGCAGTATATGGGATATTGCAATTTCTATGACTGGATGTTTGACGTCGGGACAAGCATGGAGAAACAAAAATACCCTGTTATTACCGCTGATGGCCAAGAATACTGCATCTGGATGTGGAAAGGAGATTATCTTAACCTGGGAGCAGGGGCAGAGACAGGCATATACACAGGCGGCGAGCCTTTCTGGCAGGTGTCTGTAGAAGATGCAATGCCTATGGAGCTGGCTCTTTATGACAGTAATGGCAATGTGATCCTGAGTTATGATCCTGAAGATCCCCAATGGTGGATTACCGGTTTTGATCCTATGACACAGGGAGTGTCAGCGGATGATCTTATCGTAATAGGCAGTATAGATATGTCGAGTAATCCGGAACTATTTGAGTCATTTAAGAAGGAATATGGACAATGGGAAAATTCTGCTCTATGTTTTGACGAAGAGAATCAGACAGTGTACTATATGTGGTAGGAGG
>ULPS01059179.1_pt1 | contig 13636 bp, 13 predicted proteins | sample 1953711 | NCBI WGS metagenome assembly ULPS01 (sample SAMEA4835635, study PRJEB28245) | human gut metagenome | biome: gut microbiome; material: fecal sample | place: Denmark | collected 2008 | reverse complement strand
ATGATGAGCTTATGGAACTTTTATATAACAAAGATAATTCTTATGAGAGTGGGCATGACATGACAAAAAAGCCATGCAGGAGTGGAAATATCAGTGTCATAGACAGTGAATATGTACCATTAAAAATTAAGGGCTCAAAATTTCCGGATATAAAAGGGTTTATTAAGAAATTCCTGAAAAAATAAAATGGAGATTTATATGTTAGATGTAATAATTGATACACTTATTGACAGTGTAAAACTGCTGCCGTTTTTGTTTTTTACATATCTGGCGATGGAATATATAGAGCATAAGACGACAGCAAAAACGAAGCGGATGATAAAGAATTCCGGCAAGGCAGGTCCTTTTGCAGGTGCCATCCTTGGTGCTGTGCCTCAATGCGGTTTCTCGGCGGCTGCGTCCAATCTTTATGCCGGAAGAGTAATTACGCTTGGAACGCTGATAGCGATATATCTTTCGACATCAGATGAGATGCTGCCGGTGTTTTTATCTGAGAAAGTTCCGGCAAGCACAATACTTACAATTATTTTATGGAAAATAGTTATCGGAATGGTTGCCGGATTTATAATTGATTTTGTAATAAGAAAAGCAAAATCAAGAAATCAGGATGATATAACACAGAAAATCGGTCATGTATGTGACCATGACCATTGTCACTGTGAAAAGAGCATAGTTGCGTCTTCATTAAGGCACACTCTTGTTATATTTGGATATATCCTTATTATATCATTTATCCTTAATACGATAATACATTTTGTAGGAGAGGAAACACTTGGCAGCTTCATGCTTGACAAGCCGGTTATCGGGCCGATGGTATCAGCACTTGTTGGACTTATACCGAACTGTGCATCATCTGTTGTTATAACACAGCTTTATATTGAAGGGCTTATGCCTCTTGGAACTGCTATGGCAGGACTGCTTGCCGGTTCGGGTGTCGGCATACTTGTGCTTTTTAAAGAAAATACAGATATAAAAGAAAATATAAAAATACTCGGTCTTTTATATGCTCTTGGCGTAGTATCAGGAATTATAATTGAACTTGTAATAAGACTGATTTAAGATATTACCGGAATAGCGTTTTGTGCGTTATTCCGGTTTTTTATTTTTTGATAAAAATTTATATATTTTTGTTGATAAATGATGCGTGAAGTGATATTATGATAACAACTTTGAAAAACACATTTTATAAAAGTTGTTTTAATAAGCCGGAACTGAGATTCATATAATAATCCGGCGGGAATGGAGGCAAGCATGAAAATTCATAGTGTCTGTGACAAAGAATTTGCACAGTACGGAAGAGTTCTTACAGAACTTGATACAAAAGAACTTATAAGTGCAATGGAAAAGACACCTGTGCCGGATGATGTTATATATGTTCCATCCGACAAAGAATTAGAGTCACTTAACGTGTATGATGTAATGTCAAAAGTGGTTTACGGTGATATGCCTGTTCAGATAGGATACTGTAACGGACATAACCAGAAACTTAATGCAGTGGAATATCATAGAAGTTCTGAGATAAATGTAGCTGCTACTGATATGATTTTACTTCTGGGAAAACAGCAGGATATAAAGGAAGATTATACATATGATACGGCAGATATTGAGGCGTTTCTTGTACCTGCGGGTACGGCTGTTGAAGTTTATGCGACAACGCTTCACTATGCACCATGCGGCGTGAATAATTCAGGTTTCAGGTGTACGGTAGTTCTTCCAAAGGGCACAAATTATGATGTAAAAAGACAGAAGAATACAGGTGAGGACAGACTGCTTGCAGCAACAAATAAATGGCTCATAGCACACAAAGAAGCACATATAGACGGAGCATTTGAGGGACTTATCGGGGAAAATCCAGAAGTCTGAAAGAAATATAACAAAGAATAGGAGAATTTATCATGAACAAACCGACAGTTAAAGTGGGAATTGTAGCAGTCAGCAGAGATTGTTTCCCGGAATCACTTTCAGTAACAAGAAGACAGAATCTCGTAAATGCATATAAGGCTAAGTATAACGCAGATGAAATTTACGAATGTCCTGTATGTATCGTTGAGAGCGAAATACATATGATGCAGGCACTGGATGATATCAAAAAAGCAGGATGTAATGCACTTTGTGTATATCTTGGAAACTTTGGTCCTGAGATTTCAGAGACTATGCTTGCACAGTATTTTGACGGTCCTAAGATGTTTGTTGCGGCAGCAGAAGAGACATCTGAGAATGGCGGACTTGTACAGGGCAGAGGCGATGCATACTGTGGTATGTTAAATGCAAGTTATAATTTAAAGCTTCGTAATGTAAAAGCATACATTCCTGAATATCCTGTAGGAACTGCAGAAGAATGTGCAGATATGATTCATGAATTCATACCTGTTGCGAAGGCAGTTTATGCACTTTCAAATCTCAAAATAATAAGTTTCGGACCTCGTCCTACTAATTTCCTTGCATGTAACGCTCCTATCAAGCAGCTTTATAATCTCGGAGTTGAAATTGAGGAAAATTCAGAACTTGACCTTTTTGAAGCATTTAATAAGCATGCGGGAGATGAAAGAATTCCTGAAGTCGTAAAGAGCATGGAAAAAGAACTCGGAAATGGCAATAAGAAGCCTGAAATTTTACCTAAGCTTGCACAGTATGAGCTCACACTCCTCGACTGGGTAGAACAGCACAAAGGCTCAAGAAAGTTTGTTGCAGTCGCAGGAAAATGCTGGCCGGCATTCCAGACACAGTTTGGTTTCGTTCCATGTTATGTGAATTCAAGACTTACAGCCATGGGAATTCCTGTATCATGTGAGGTTGATATTTACGGAGCGTTGAGTGAATTTATCGGTGCAGTTGTAAGTGATGATACAGTTACGCTTCTTGATATTAATAATACAGTTCCTTCAGATATTTATGAGCAGGATATTAAGGGTAAGTTCCCATATACAATCAAAGATACATTTATGGGATTCCACTGCGGAAATACAGCAGCATGCAAACTTTCATTCTGTGAGATGAGAAATCAGATGATTATGGCACGTTCACTTCCTGAAGAAGTTACAAATGGTACACTTGAGGGAGATATTATTCCTGGCGACATCACATTTTTCAGACTCCAGAGCACATCAGACGCCAAGCTTACAGCATATGTGGCACAGGGGGAGGTACTTCCTGTTGCGACACGTTCATTCGGAGCAATCGGTATATTTGCAATTCCACAGATGGGCAGATTCTACAGACACTGGCTTATCGAAAAGAATTTCCCACATCATGGTGCTGTTGCATTCGGCCATTTCGGAAAGCAGCTTTATGAAGTATTTAAGTATCTCGGAGTAGAAGAAATAGGCTTTAACCAGCCGGCAGGAATGCTTTACAAGAGTGAAAATCCATTTGCCAATTAATTCTTGATTATAGATGGGAGACGCATATGTATTATATAGGTGTTGATTTAGGAACATCTGCCGTTAAATTGATTTTAATGGACAAAGAAGGTAATGTAGTTAAGACAGTTTCAAGAGAATATCCGCTTTATTTTCCTAAGCCGGGCTGGTCAGAACAGAATCCGTCAGACTGGTATGAAAATGCAGTTGAGGGAATAAAAGAGCTTACAGACGGAGTTGATGCGGCACAAGTTGCAGGCATCAGCTTCGGCGGACAGATGCATGGGCTTGTAATTCTTGATAAGGACAATGAAGTAATAAGACCGGCGATACTCTGGAATGATGGCAGAACAACAAAAGAATGTGATTATCTTAACAATACTATAGGTAAAGATAAAATAGCAGAATATACAGCAAATATCGCATTTGCAGGATTTACAGCACCAAAGATTTTGTGGCTTAGGGAAAACGAGCCTGAAAATTTCAAAAAAATAAGCAAAATAATGCTTCCAAAAGATTATCTTGCATATAAGATGACAGGTGTGCATTGCACAGATGTTTCAGATGCTTCAGGAATGTTGCTCTTTGACGTAAAAAACAGATGCTGGTCCAAGGAAATGCTTGATATATGTGGCATAGATGAAAACTGCATGGCGAAAGTATTTGAGAGCTATGAATGTGTAGGAAATCTTACAAAAGAAGCTGCACAACGCATGGGACTTACAGAAAATGTCAAAGTGATAGCAGGTGCAGGAGACAATGCGGCGGCAGCAGTCGGAACCGGAACAGTAGGCGACGGCAAATGTAATATTTCACTCGGAACAAGTGGCACAATATTTATTTCAAGTGATAAATTCGGCGTTGATGATAATAATGCCCTTCATTCATTTGACCATGCAGACGGACATTTTCATCTTATGGGCTGTATGCTCAGTGCAGCTTCATGTAATAAATGGTGGATGGATGAAATTATAAAAACAAAAGAGTATTCAGAAGAGCAGAAACCCGTTACAGATGATATGCTTGGAAATAACAGGGTATTTTTCCAGCCATATCTTATGGGAGAGCGTTCACCACACAATAATCCGGCGGCAAGAGCAACATTTACAGGAATGACAATGGATACGGATAGAACTGATATGACACAGGCAGTTCTTGAGGGTGTTGCATTTGCAATACGTGATTCGTTTGAAGTCGCTAAAAGTCTCGGAATAAATGTGACAGAGACAAAAATCTGCGGTGGTGGAGCAAAGAGTCCGCTCTGGCGTAAGATGATAGCTAATATTCTTAATATTAAGGTATCAGTTCCTGTCACAGAGGAAGGTCCGGCACTCGGTGCTGCAATGCTTGCGGCAGTGGGAACAGGTGCTTATAAAAATGTAGAAGAAGCAGCTTCGCATATTGTAAAAATCAAAGAAACAATAGAGCCTGATAAAGAGATTGCGGCAAGATATGAGAAAAAATATCAGCAGTTTAAAAAAATTTATCCGGCACTCAAATCAGTATTTGACGAATTCGATTAATGCATATAAAATATTATCAGATTGTATTTTTAAAAGGAAAGGTGGTTCTTTATGAAGTTTTTTATTGATACTGCAAACGTAGAAGATATTAAAAAAGCAAATGACATGGGAGTTATTTGCGGAGTTACAACAAATCCTTCACTTATTGCAAAAGAGGGAAGAGATTTTAATGAAGTAATCAAAGAAATCACATCAATAGTTGACGGACCAATAAGCGGTGAAGTTAAGGCAACTACTGAAGATGCCCAGGGCATGATTGCAGAAGGCAGACAGATTGCTGCAATACATCCAAACATGGTTGTAAAGATACCTATGACAGTTGAAGGATTAAAGGCTACAAAAGTTCTTTCAGCAGAGGGAATAAAAGTAAATGTGACACTTATTTTTTCAGCAAATCAGGCACTTCTTGCAGCAAGAGCAGGTGCTGCATATGTATCACCTTTCCTTGGAAGACTAGATGATATTTCACAGCCGGGTATAGATCTTATACGTGATATTGTAGATATATTTGCCAACTATGATATTTCTACAGAAATAATATGTGCCAGCGTGAGAAATCCTATACATATTACAGATTGTGCACTTGCGGGTGCAGATATAGCAACTGTTCCATATAAGGTAATTGAGCAGATGGTTCATCATCCACTCACAGATGCAGGAATTGATAAGTTTAAAAAAGATTACGAGGCCGTATTTGGTAAATAATTATGATAACTACTTCTAAGATTACAACAACAGATGTTAAAAGATATAATAAAAACAGAATATTCCAGCTTATATATACTACAGGAAAAATTTCACGTCAGGAGATAGCGGACGTGCTTCAGCTTTCACTTCCGACAGTAAATCAGAATTTAAAGATTCTTTTTGAGAAGAACCTTCTTATATACGAGGGTAATTTTGAGTCTACAGGCGGAAGAAAAGCACAGGTTATATCAATAAACGGTGCAGCAAGATATGTTATAAGTGTCAATCTGTCGGACAAAGGAATCAAAGCAGACATACTTGATTTGAATTGTAATGTAATAGGCAATATGCGTGTTCCTGTTAAATATGAGAAAGGCAGTGCATATGGTGAGATGGTGGCTGATACTGTAACAAGGCTTGTTGAACATACAGGCATTGATAAAGCGGCTATTCTTGGTGTAGGCATTACAGTTCCCGGAATATTTGACATTGAGAATTCAACTGTTGTATATGCACCAACAATGGGAATTAAAAATTATTCTCTTGAAAATATACAGAGGCTTCTCCCTTATGAGTGCCGTGGCATGAATGATGCACGTTCAGGTGCATTTGCTGAGTATTGGTTTGATAAGAAAGATATTAATCCTGAAAAGAGAGAAGGAAAGACATATCTTATGTTAAATACAGGTGTCGGAGGTTCTTATATTGACAGGGAAAATATCCGTTTTGGCAAGCATAACCGTTATGGTGAGTTTGGACATATGACACTTTATCCTGCCGGAAGACCATGTTTTTGTGGAAAAAGAGGATGCTTTGAGAGTTATGTGTCAGCAAGGTGTCTATCAACTGATTTGGGAATTACACTTGATATATTCTTTGACAAACTTGAAAATGGCAATGAAGAGTATAAAAAAATATTTGATAAATATCTTGATGATTTGACAACAGGCATTAATAACCTTTATATTATGAGTGATGGCGATGTTATTGTTGGCGGACCTGTTGCTGTATATCTTGAAAAATACAAAGATATAATAAGTAAAATGCTTATTGACAAATGTTCATTTGATATTGATGGTTCATATCTGAGCTTTGCGAAATGCACACAGCAGCAGGCTGATTCAGGTGCCGCATTAACATTCTTTTCTGATTTTATAAGTCAGATATAATATGTTTATTAATGATGAGGCTTTATATGAAAATTCATGATTTCAGGTTAAATTATTATATAAAACACTGTGCTGTCATCCTTTTGACGGCATGGTGTTTTATTTGTCTTATGGAGATGCCATTTAACATATCGTGTGGAATAAATCCTGTTAGTGATATATCATCCGTTTCCAATATCAGCATTGCCGGGCATTGTGCAATGGTTTTATCATTATTTCTGATACTTTCTGTGTTAATGATTGTTCTTGGAAAAAGGGCAAAAAATATACAGAATGTGCTTCTTTTTATATCAGTTTTTTTATATGCAGTCATAAGTTCCGGAATATATAATAATGTCTATTATGGTCTTTTTGCTGCGTCAGTAACATCAGTTATACTTATGTATTGTTTTAATAATCTGGTAAAAGAACAAGACGTGGCAGGCAGCTTAAAAGATTTAAAAAATTGGCAGTATGTGGCACTGCTTTCTGTATTGATGATTTTTACGGCAGGATTTATAGGAACTTATACAGTTATAAGGTATCTGACATATTCAAGTCCTAATTTTGATTTTGGCATATTTTCTCAGATGTTTTATTATATGAAGCATACATTTACAATGAAAACAACATGTGAAAGAGATATGCTGATGTCACATATGAAAGTTCACATATCTCCAGCGTGGTTTCTTATACTTCCATTCTATGCAATATTTGAAAGCCCTGTGACAATTCAGGTTATGCAGGCTGTAATACTCGCCATCCCTGTTATACTGCTTGCAAAAATATGTTCAAATCATAATTTTTCAAAAAAAGTGACGATACTTATATGTGCAGCATACTTGTTTTTTCCTGTTATAAGTTCAGGCTGTGGTTATGATGCACACGAAAATATGTTTCTGCCGCTTGCATTATTTATGCTTATATTTGCCTTTGAGACAGATAAAACATGGCTTCTTGTCTTATCAGTCATTTTTACGCTTGGAATAAAAGAGGACGCGGCAGTGTATGTCATATTTATTTCATTATATATGATATTAGCGGACAAAAAATATAAAAAGGGAATTGTAACATTTATCGCAGCGGCACTATATTTTATTTTGGCAGTTACATGGCTTAACCAATATGGTGATGGGACGCTCACATTCAGATATAATAATGTGATACCGGCAGGCGACGGCAATGTATTTGGAATGATAAGAACATTTATTACAAATCCAGCATACATGATAACACAGATTATGAGTAAAGATAATATAGAATTCATAATATCAGTTACAGGCGCACTTGCATTTGTGCCGTTTGCGGTAAAAAAGTGGCAGACACTCATACTGTTTGGACCATTTATATTGTTTAATCTTCTGCCTGATTATGCCTATGCACATAATATAGGATTCCAGTATGTATTTGGAAGCGGATGTATGCTTATATATGCGGCAATCTGCAATATGAATGAATGTGAAGATGCCGTAAAAATAAAAAAGGCATCAGTTATGGCAATATTTTCAGTTATATTTTTTGCATCGCTTTCATGGAGTAAGATTAATGTTGCAGACAAAATTGATTCATCTGAAAAGAGAGAGACATACAATATAATAAATGAGGCTCTTGATATGATACCTGATGATGCAAGTGTTGCTGCAAGCACATTTCTTGTGCCACATCTTTCAGAAAGAAAATATCTGTATGAGGTTTATTATACTGACAAAGAGACCGGCTATGTGGCAATAGATTTGCGGGGAATCGGGTCTTCGACTATTTATGCAGATGGAATAGATGTATCACAGCTTGACAGCAAAAGCAGAAAATATATTATGAGTGATGAGTATGAAACTTTATATTATAAAGAATCGTGCATAATAATTCTTAAACATAAATAAAGCGATTGTCATATTATATAAATTTCTGTATAATAATAAATGAATTTATAGCCCCGCAATGTAAGGGACAGATAGGAGCTGAATATGAGAAATTGGGAAAAATATATTAGAAAAGTTGAACCATATGTTCCGGGCGAGCAGCCTAAGGATGTGAATGTAGTAAAGCTTAATACAAACGAGAATCCTTATCCGCCTACACCTAAGGCACTTGAAGCTGTTGCAGCATTTGATATTGACAGATTAAGACTATATCCTGACCCTGAAGCATCGGTTCTTATAGAAGCAATATCAAAAAGGTACAATATAAACAAAAATCAGATATTTGTCGGTGTTGGTTCTGATGATGTTATATCTATGTGTTTTATGACATTTTTTAATTCTGACAAGCCGATATTATTTCCGGATATTTCATATTCTTTTTATTCAGTGTGGGCAGATGTTCATAAAGTAAAATATGAGACAGTTGCACTTGATGAGAATTTTAATATTATTCCAGAGACTTTTTATAAAGAAAACGGAGGAATAATATTCCCTAATCCTAATGCACCTACAGCTATATATATGGAACTCGATAAAGTTGAAGATATAATACGCCATAATCAGGATAGTGTAGTTATTATTGATGAGGCATATATTGACTTTGGTGGAAAGTCAGCTATAGATTTTGTCAATAAATATGACAATGTAATTGTTGTGCAGACATATTCAAAGTCACGTTCAATGGCCGGTGTGAGAATAGGATTTGCATTCGGAAGCCCTGAACTTATAAAAGCATTAAATGATGTCAAATTTTCATTTAACTCATATACAATGAATGCATATTCACTTATATGCGGTGTTGCGGCAATGGAAGATGAAGATTACTTTAATGCAGGTGTAAGCAAAATCATTAATACAAGAGAAACAGCAAAAAGTAAGCTTAAAGAGCTTGGATTTTCATTTCCTGATTCAAAGGCAAACTTCATATTTGCAAAACATGAGAGTGTGCCGGCAAAAGTGATTTTTGATAAATTAAAGCAGCGTGGGATTTATGTAAGATATTTCAATAAAGAAAAGATTGACAATTATTTAAGAATATCAATCGGCACAGATGAGCAGATGGAAAAATTATATGCTGCATTAAAAGAAATTATAAAAGAGGAAAAGTAAATATGCCTGTTTCATTTGAAAACAGAAATTTTCAGAAAGAACTTGATAAAAAGCTTGAACTCATAAAAAAAGAAGAGAAAGTCCCGACACTTCTTTTACACAGCTGTTGTGCACCGTGCAGCAGTTATGTAATAGAATATCTTTCTGATTATTTTAATGTTACTGTTTTTTATTATAATCCGAATATTTCACAGGATGAGGAATACTGCAAAAGAGTGCATGAACAGCAGCGTTTTATAAAAGAATTTCCGGCAAAATATCCTGTTTCGTTTATAGAGGGTGATTATGAACCACAGAAGTTCTTTGAAAATGTACGAGGCTATGAAAAATGCCGTGAAGGTGGCGAGCGATGTTTTATATGTTACCGCATGCGTCTTGAAAAGACAGCACAGCTTGCAAAACAAATGAATTTTGACTATTTTACAACGACGCTTACAATCAGTCCGTTGAAGAAAAGTGTAAAGCTTAATGAGATTGGATATGAACTTGGCAATACATATGGAGTAGAATACCTTTTGTCCGATTTTAAGAAGAAGGAAGGCTACAAACGCTCAATAGAATTATCAAAGGAGTATTCACTTTACAGACAGAATTATTGCGGATGCGTATTCTCAAAAACTGAGAATGAAAACAGTTGCAAAGAAAAAACAAGTGATATATAATTAATATAATAAAGTAATGAAAAACAAGGAGGACAAATCCTCTGCTCCTGTAAGGACAGTCGCATTTTTACTCCGTAAAAACAAGGAGGATTATTATGGCTAAGAAAAGTAAATTCGCAAAAGTAGTTGTGGCACTTGGTGCAATCGGTGTCGCATCAAAGATTGCTTATGATAAGTATAAAAATGTAAAAGATGATTTTGTTAAGGAAGAGACAGCAAGTGCTGAAGATGATGTTAAAAAGTATAATGCCATTTTTGAAAAGAAGGTTGTCGAAGTAGAAGATGAGGAGTTCATGGGCTGTGAAGTTAAGGCAGTCGGTTCAAAGGCAGTTATCGACCTTGGACTTGCAGTATTTGAAAGGGATGTATATATTAATTTTTCAAGCAATGCAAGTACAGTTACAATTATTCTTCCGGAAGGTGTTAATGTAACGTGCGACGTTGAGAAGAAGCTAAGCGGCGTACGCAATCTTGTTGAGAACAGTGACGAAGATGGTGTGCATACAGTATATATAATCGGTAAAGCAGTATGCAGTAATGTTGAAATTATTCCGGTCAATTTCTATATCGATGATGACGACTTTGAAGATATTGATGATTCAGAAGATGATTTTGAAGATGAATCTTTCGATGAGGCAGAAAATAAAGAAGATGTTCCTGCACAGGATTCAGATGAGGAAGCTGAGCAGGAAGATGAACTTGAGATTAAAGAAGTTAAAGAGGATTAAAGGCATAACGGGATTTTATGGTAAAATACAAAGATAAAATAATTGCGTATTTTGACGGTTGTCCTGACGGTGTTGTTGTGGCTGCTAATGAACTCTATGAAAAGGAATTTTCTAAGATGTCAGAGGCAGCCTTTTTTAAGGCGTTGGAGAGACTGGCAAAATCAGGAATAATACAGCGTGTTGCAAAAGGCATGTATATGAAAAGTGCCTCATCGAAAGGTGATGACGTGCTGAACCATTTTTTTGGTGAAAATAATGATAATGGAGTGTATATCGGGACACGGCTTTATAATAAATACGGTATTTCAGATGTAAGATCAGATGAAATATGGCTATATTCTAACTCTATCAAAAACGAAACTTGTAATATAGACAATATTCATGTGAAAAAAGCAGATATTGAACTTGATTATGAGAACGCCCGTGTTATTGAGGCACTTGAGATTCTTCAGAATTATTATAAAATAGAGAATATTGATAAATATAAATTCGCACGGTTTGCGAGACAGTTTGCAATCGGATACAATGACGAAAGAACAGTTTATGTTCTTGAACATATGAAATACAAGAAAAGCACAATTGCATTTATGAAAAAAATACTTGATATGTATAAAGTGGAAAATTCACTTCAGAAATATTTAAGTTATGCATCAAGATATAAGGTTCCTCCGGTGCAAAGAATTGCGAAACATTAAATATATTTATAAATATTTTTCTTTTCTATTTACAACTTAATAAGATAATAATATAATGATTTAGAAATTTAAAAAAGCAGAGTAGAATTGTGTGCGTTAAGTGCCTGGTGAACAGGGAGTTGTCATCAGGACGAAAAGGTTTCTTGCGGTACATGATTCGCATCCCGCTGTTACATATCATGGTCATTTATTTTTATACCTCTTATGTAGAGCGAAACTACTGCAAAGGAGGTATATTTTTTATGCAAAAATTTTTTGGAATTTTTGTGGATTCTGCAAAAGAATTCAAAAATCTGAAGTCAGTCATAATGGCTGCACTTCTTGTGGCACTTCACACTGTATTTGCAATGTTTTTGTCAATACAGGTAACTGATTCATTACGTATTTCAGTATCATTTATCGCAAATGTGGCTGCAGGCTGTCTTTTTGGACCTGTTATGGGTTTTGTCTGCGGTGGAATTGGTGATATAATCCAGTTTATATTAAAACCTACGGGACCATATTTCCCGGGCTGGACGCTGAGTGCGGCACTTGCCGGATTTATTTATGGAGCCTTTTTATATAAGAAATTTCCACAGAAAGTAAAAAAAGCAACAGATGACACAGGAAATTTTGGTCAGCTTGAAAAGCTTTATATGACAGCAAAGATTCTTATCAGTGTCTGTGTATTTGTATTTCTTATGGCAGCACCATATGTGACAGTAAGAGATAAGGCATCAAAGGAGATTATTTTAACAGGAAGTGTATTTGATATTGTGAAACATGGATTTACAGGTCCCGGACGAAACAGTGCAATTGTTGGAATTATTCTTATAGCGGTTTCAGTGGCTATGGTAGTATTTGCTATATTTAAAATTAATGCCGTAGCTCTTATGGTAACTGTATTTGGCTGCTTTGCATCAGCATTGGCAATCTATACTGATAAAAAAACGACAACGGCAGGCTGGGGATTTTATGTGGCTGTAATCCTGATTATAATTTATATGGGAATATGTATTAAAAATATGGCAGATAAACATGCACTTGATCTTGGATTTCTTGCCCGTGTAACGCTGGTGCTTACATTTGATACTATGCTTGTGAACGTTTTGATTGGAACATACTGGGTATCTGTTATGTATGGAAAAGGTTTTGCATTTTATTTTATAACCAGATTTATAAAAAACATAATCCAGTTGCCAATTAATATAATATTGACGTATTATGTACTTGGATTTATAAAGACAATCAATGACAGATTGAGATAAGGATGGTAAAAGTTATGAAAAAGATTATGATTGCTTCTGATATACACGGTTCTGCATATTATTGTGAAAAAATGCTTGAATGTTACAAAAATGAGAAAGCAGATATGCTTGTTCTTTTAGGGGACATTCTCTATCATGGCCCGAGAAATGATCTGCCGGAAGGTTATGCACCTAAAAAAGTAATCGCAATGCTTAATCCGCTCAAAAATGAAATTATCTGTGTAAGAGGCAACTGTGATACAGAGGTTGACCAGATGGTTCTTGATTTTAATGTGCTTTGTGAACAGGCTCATATTTATGTCAACGACAGACATCTTGTTCTTGCACACGGACACAAGCTTGACGAGAAAAATATTCCGGCATTAAGAGACGGTGATTATCTTGTATGCGGTCATACACATATTCCTGCATGGGAAAAGAGAGGTACATATACATATGTTAATCCGGGTTCTGTATCAATTCCAAAGGAGAACAGTGAACACGGATATATAATTTTGTCAGATAAGTTCTATTGGAAAAATCTTGACGGAGAAGTTTACAAGACAGAAGAATAAAATC
>ULPS01056648.1_pt1 | contig 13674 bp, 12 predicted proteins | sample 1953711 | NCBI WGS metagenome assembly ULPS01 (sample SAMEA4835635, study PRJEB28245) | human gut metagenome | biome: gut microbiome; material: fecal sample | place: Denmark | collected 2008 | reverse complement strand
GCCGACTCGACATCAAGGCCGAGTTGCTTGAACTCGAGGGCGTGGATCTGGCGCGCTTCGATCTGCCGAACCTTTGACGGGCCCAGCGGTCCGCCTCGTCAAAAAGGATTGAGTGGTTAACCCTCCCGCCGGCGGGAGATGGCGCGTAGCGCCGGAGGGTGGTCGGCTGGCTGGCATCGCAACCCTGCTACCCGACAATTTTCGACAAGCCGACGGGAATCCTTCCACGAATTGTTCGCCGTCGGTGCAGTCTTGCTCGATCGCGCCGGCCAAAACCGTACAATCCCTACAATGGAATGCATATGGTTAATTGCTGCGCGCAGCCGCACGGCCGCACGCGATCGCAAGACCACGCAGCCCAAGGGGATATGCAATATCAACGGAAGCAGGAGGTGCGCATGACCGGCATTATCGATTACGCGCACACCGAAACGCGCTCCTTCGCCGACTTGCCGTTCAACGAAATCGACGCCTTGATCATCTCCACGCTCATCTATGAGGATGTGGCCAGTGTCTGTCCGACGTTGATGCTGGATGAGACGCGGTCAGGCTCGTTCGCCGCACGCATTCGCGCTTTCGAACCCAAGCATCCACTGATCTGGCTGAAGGGTATCTGGCATCCCGAGCTTGAATCGGTAAGCCTTGACGAGGCCAACCGCGAGCTGCATCGTTCGCCGGAAACACATGCCGACGACAAGCCGCACGAAGCCCAAATGGTTTCAGTGGTCAACCCGGACCTGACCCACGACCTGTTCCAGGCCGCAGGCGAAAACCCCCGCTACGCCAACGTTCGCCTGGGCGCGGTGGTCGAGCACATCAATCAGGGTGAGCAAACCCAATTCGCCGCCGCCACCTTCCAACTGCCCGACGGCCACAAGCGCCGAAAGCCGACCTACAAAGGCACGTTGGTTATTTCCTTCCGCGGCACCGATGATTCGCTCATCGGATGGAAGGAAGATTTCAATATGGCTTTCCAGTATCCGGTGCCGGCGCAACGTTCAGCCAGCGCCTATCTGGATATGGTGGCGCGACTGTGGGAGGGTCCGATTATTCTGGTCGGCCATTCCAAGGGAGGCAATCTGGCGATTTACGCGGCCATGAACGCCGATCCCAAGGTGCGCAAGCGCATTCAGCATGTCTATTCACTGGATGGCCCCGGTTTCCCGCCGGAGATTGTGACCAGCCCCGCCTACCGCACCATCCAGCCGAAGGTGACGAAAATCGTGCCGAGTTCGTCGATTGTGGGCATGATTTTCGAGACCCCGGAGCCTTGCCGCGTGGTCTCTTCCGATTCGGATGGCATCATGCAGCATTCCGCCTTCACCTGGCTATTGGATGGTGACCAGTTCATCACCGAGCCGGATTTGAGTTCCAGCTCGCAGTTGTTTAACGAGGAGCTGAACCATTGGATCGCCACGCTTACGCCCGAACAGCGCGAGCGTGCGGTGGATGCGCTGTTCACCGTGCTGCACGCCAACGGCGCCACCAGCTTCAGCGAGGTGATGAGCAACTTCCCCGCTTCGATTCCGGCGATGCTTGGCGCGTACGTTGGGCTGACCCCCGCAGACCGGCGTCATTTGGTTGAGGCCCTGGCGATACTGTTCAAGGCGTCCACGGCCAAACGCAAGCCGACGCCCGCCCCGGCTTCCGCACCAAGTTCTGCGACCTCCAAAGCAACAGCCGAGATCCCAGCAGAAACTGCAGCAGGAGCAGATAGCGCAGCTCCGGCCAGAGCCGATACTGATGCCGATGCCGGCACCACAGCTTCGCCATCAGCGGAGGACGCAACTGAAATCGCCGATTAGCTCATAGACATGTCCACAAATAATAGTTATACTGCCCAATAAGTTATTAGACAGCGTGACCATATCACGCTGGTGCATCAGGAGGAAGAGATGCCACGTCCACGCCATGATTCCGAGGTGCTGCCCGCCAAAGAACGCCTCGAGAACGCTTTCTGGGAATTGCTCGCCGACCGCGACTATCGCAAGATCACCGTTACCGACGTGGTGCGTGAGGCTGGCGTGAACCGTAATTCGTTCTACTATCACTTCTCCAGCCTGCCCGAATTGGCCGATTCAGCCATCCTGCATCAGGTCGAATCGATTCCGATCAACCGCACCCCCGATCCGAACGGCAATCCCGAGGAACAATGGCGAGACCGCGTCACCGCCACGCTCTCCGATCCAGAGCAGCGTCAGCGCCTCGACCACCTGGCCCTGTTGGCAGGCCCGCACAGCACGCTTGAACTGACCGAATCGCTGCGCGACTTCTGCCGTCTGCAAATGCTCAGCACATTGCAACGCGACCCCAAGAACCTTGACCTGAAAACCGATCTCATGGTCGAGTTCACCGTGGGCGGCATGCTCGCCGTGCTGCAACGTTGGCCCGAATTGAGCGACACCATCGAAATCAAAGACCTGCTTAAAGAAGATGTGGCCGTGCTGGCCATGGGCATATACCTGGCCATGAGCCAAAAGGACATGCTTAATTACTGGAATCGCATCTTCGTGCACAATGCGCAGGATTCGACCGCTCCCGGCATGCCGGTCGCCGCCACGCATGCCGCGCCATCCACCATCTCATCGTCGAACGGCCCCGCAGGATTCCCCGGGTACACCGCTTGACCGAAAACCAGCGAGTCTGGATTGTTTCCGCCGCACGAACCTCGCGTGAGGTTTCTCACAAGGCGCAATCAGCCTCTCATGCTGGCGTTTCCAACCCACGCACAGGAAGATGGAAGCATGAGCGAAACATCGAACAAGACCCGTCTGGAACATGACTGCATCGGCCAGATGGAGGTGCCGGCGAACGTCTACTGGGGTATTCACACCCAGCGCGCTATCGGCAACTTCCCGGTCTCCGGCATCACCGATAGCCAACATCCCGAGCTGATTCGCGCCTATGCCACGGTCAAGCGCGCCTGCGCCATCGCCAATGAGGAATTAGGCCTGATCGACCCGGCCAAGGCCGAGGCCATTCGCGCCGCCTGCCTAGAAATTGAGGCCGGCAAACTGGCCGATCAGTTCCCGGTCGATGTGATGCAGGGCGGTGCCGGCACCTCGTCGAACATGAACATGAACGAGGTGATCGCCAACCGTGCGTTGGAAATCGCCGGCCGCCAGCGCGGCGATTACACATACATCCATCCGAACGACGACGTCAACAAGTCGCAGTCCACGAACGACACCTACCCGGCCGCCTGCAAACTCGCGCTTATCGACGCGATCGGGCCGCTCGCCGAGTCCACCAAGAAACTCGCCAAGGCCTTCCACGATCTGGCCGACAAACATATCAATGACGTGACGATTGGCCGCACGCAGCTGCAGGACGCCGTACCAATGACCTATGGTCAGGAATTTCATGCGTTTGCCACGCTGTTGAAGTCTGATTTGGCTGCATTCGATCGCGTGGTGCCGCTGCTGGCCCAGCTCAACCTCGGTGCCACCGCCATCGGTACCGGCATTTGCGCGGATCTGCGATTCCGCAAGTCCGCTATCAAGCATCTGGCGCAAATCACCGGGCTGCCGGTCACCGCCGCGCCCGATCCGGTGGCCGCCATGACGGATATGGGCGCGTACGTGGCCACGTCGGCTGCCATCAAGAGCCTCGCCGTGCACCTGAAGAAGGCCGCCGACGATTTGCGACTGCTCAATTCCGGGCCGCGCTGCGGTTTCAACGATCTCAACGTGCCGGCTCGCCAGGCCGGATCGTCGATCATGCCGGCCAAAGTGAACCCTGTGATCCCCGAATGCGTCAACCAGTGCTGCTTCACGATTTTCGGCATGGACGTGACTGTGAACTGGGCTGTGGCCGAGGGACAGTTGCAGCTGAACGCCTTCGACCCGGTGATGGTGCATGAGCTGCTGACCGGCATGGCGTTGCTGACGCACGCCATGGAGACGTTCCGCGTCAACTGCGTGGAAGGCATCGAAATCAATGCTGACCTGGGGCGTTCATACGCCCAGTCCTCACCGTCGATTTCCGCCGCGCTCAACCACTACATCGGCTACGAGCACGCGGCCGACATCGCCGCCGAAGCCGTACATACCGGCCGTACCGTGCGCGAGGTGGCCGGCGAACGCACCGACCTGCCCGCCGAGCAGTTGGACGAGATTCTCGATCCGATTCGACTGGCCCGCAGCCTCGGCCAGACCTGCCGCGAACGCCAGGAGTAGCGGAATCGACCGTAGGCCGATTCCGCTTTCTGCCACCCCGTCTCCACGACTTCACCAGAAACGACCGATACAGTAGGCGTATGACTGAATATGCACAAGACATCGCACACTGGTTTCAGGTCAATGCGGGCAAGCTCATCTGGCTGGTCGTCGTGCTGGCCGTCGTGTTCGCGGCCGACCGCGTCATCAGCCGCGTGTTGCGCAAGATTCTGGACAATTCTCAGATTCCCAGCGCCTCGATTTTCGTGAATCTCACGCGCGTGACCATCTGGGTCACCGGTACGGCGATGGTACTGCAGCCCGTATTCGGCATCAATCCGACCACCCTGGTCACCGCCCTTGGTGTTGGAGGTGTGGCGATCTCGCTGGGTCTGAAGGACACGATCGCCAACGTCATCGGCGGTTTCGGCCTGATGCTGGGCCGCGTGATCCAACCCGGCGATCTGGTGACCATTCAAGGCGTCACAGGTACCGTGCACGACATCACCTGGCGTCAGACCGTGGTGCGCACCCGTTCCGGAGACATGATGGTCATCCCCAATTCAGTACTCAATACCGCCGCCTTGACCAAGCTCACGCCGGCCAGCGAAGGCATGGCCACGCTTGAATTCACGGCCAAGGCCTCCGGTGACCCGTCCGCTATCAGTCAGGATATTCTCGACCGCGTAACCAAAGCCACCGCCGACGTGGCACTGGAGGGCCAGCCACCGCTGGTCAAGTTCACCGGCTTCTCCCCTTACGGCATGACCGGCCAAGTGCTTGTGTTCGCGCGCGAGGGTGTGCTGCCTTCCACCATCAAAGATATGGCGGCGCGAGCCATCGCCGGTTCGGGCACCGAATACCTTGTCGAAGATGGCGGCTCGTCAGACAATCTGTGATATCTCCCGGCTCGCCTCTCTGGGTCCGGCTATGACAGTCATGCGAACAGCATCCAACCGGTAAGCATCACAGTCAGCAGTAGGTACGCAATAACGCCGGGATTGGCATAGGCGGTGCGTATTTTAAGCCCCGCAGGCAACTCCTCTGGCGCAAGATAGAACTCCCAGCTCTTGCGCTTGGTGATAAGCAGCACGATACCGGCAATGCAGAGGCCCAACATCACTGTGCCGTACAACATCATGATGCCCATGCCGCCCATGTTGCCGGTTTCAGCCATACGCATGATTTCGGCCTCGCTGATTGTGCCGTCGAGGATGCGGGGATCGATCTGTTGTATCACCAATGGGGCGAGTACTGACCCGTTCAGGTTGATCAGTATGTGCATAGCCACTGAATACCGCAGGCGGGAGGTGCGTGTGTATACATATCCGAACATCAGTCCTAGGCCAAAGGCGTAGAAGAACTGGAACACGTTCATATGGAATAGCGCGAATGCCAATGCGGAGAACATGATTGCGGTCTTTTCTCCGTACCGGCGCAGGCGGGAGATAATCTCCTTGCGAAAAATCCATTCTTCGCAAACCGGTGCCAACAGGCCTATGAACAATGCGTTCACCCGCCAGTCGCTGCCAAGAATCACGTCGTTGATGCGATTGGTGGCCTGACCATCAGTGGCTCCGGCAGACAATATATTGCCAATCATATTGCCCAAGAGCATTACCGGAATGCACATGACGAAAATCCGAATGAACTCCCCCGCCTTCATGGGGTACTGCCGGGTGCGAATAACCGGTACGCGAGTGAAGGCCAACATACTCAGCGGCATGGCCACCACATACAGCGGCCCGGAGGAGGCGAGCAGCACAGCCCAAGCGGGCACATCGGCGCCAAGCAGCGTTCGTAGTGCTTCAGTGGCCAGAATATTCAGCCCGATCCAGAACACCATCATAATGGCGAGCGCCGAGCCGATTGTCGAAAACCGGCGATGGGCCGTGAACCACCAATCGCGTGGGGTTTGTTGCGGCTGCTGTGGTTGCTCAGGTATCTGCGGCTGCTGCGCCGGCGGCATTGGTTTGCTCATACTTATCCCCCATAGTTACTGGCCGCAAACGGACCGATCACACGTGCAATACTCTTCAAGAATACGGCACGGCGTTTCGATTGCATTGGGAATGGGGGAGGAAATCATCAATGGGCAAGGAATGATCAACGTCAATCAATCCCCATGCCGAGAGAGTCCTCTACTCTGCGGGATTGTTGTGGGACGGCACGCGATTTTACCCGATTTTTTCGCGGCGGCCCACACCACTCCACATATGACTGATGACGCCGCACGAAGAAATGGCGTCATTGCAACGGTTCCTCAATACAATCTGTGGGACGGCACGAATGTACATCGTTTGATGTTCATGCCATCCCACACCGGCGTGGGACGGCACGCGATAATCGCCCAAAAATCGCCGCCGTCCCACACATATCATTGCCGATAAGCCATTCGACGATCGTACAGTCACAAAACAGAACAGAACCGCACGATCATCGCAACGCCATTCAGCAGGCGAGCGTGGAGAGCGGCTCGTCGAGCAGGAGCACGCGCGGCTTGACGGCCAGAGCGCGGGCCAGGGCCACGCGCTGTTGCTGACCGCCGGACATCTGCTGCGTGTACTTCTTGGCCTGATCGGCAAGTCCCACGAGTTCCAGCTGTTCCATGGCGATCTTGCGGCATTCGGCCTTGCCCGTGCCGCGCACTTCGAGGCCGAATTCCACGTTCTCCAGGGCGGTCATGTGCGGGAAAAGCGAGTAGGCCTGGAACACCATGGCCATCTCGCGCTTGTTGACCGGCACGCCGGTGACGTCCTGGCCGGCGAGCGAGCGCAGCGCAGTGGACTTGCCGCAGCCGGAGCCGCCGAGCAGCACGACCATTTCGCCGGGCTTGATGTCCAGGTTGAAGTCGTCGAGCGCGTGCACGGTGGAGCCGGGGTAGATCTTGACGACGTCACGCATCTGGATGGAGCCGCCGCCGCGCTTGGCGCTGTCTTTGAGCAGGGCCTTGGCGGCCTTGGTCACGTCCTTGCCGCGCACGCCTTCCAGAGTGGCGGTGGGGTCGTTTTTGAAGGCGTCCTCGGCGGCAGCGGACGTGGGGGGGCGGGTGCCGAAACAGAAGCCGCGGCATCGGCACCGGCATGGCGACGGGTGAAAACCGAATTGCTGTTCATCAGGTTACTTACCTTCCCTTGACTTGCGCATTGCGTCGGAGATCAGGTCGAGCGCAACGAGGAGCACCACGCCGAAGAGCAGAGCCAGCAGCGACATGGCGGTGGAGATAGAATTGGACTGGCCGAGCTGGTAGAGCGCGACCTGCAGGTTCATGCGGCCGAGCAGCGAGGCGACGGTGTATTCGCCCAGCACCACGGCAATGGAGATAAAGGATGCCGAGAGGATCGACTGCCACAGATTCGGGATGATCACCTTGAAGAACACCTTGGACCAGGAGGCACCGAGCGAGCGGGATGCCTCGACCAGCGTCTTGACGTCGATGGAGTTAAGCCCCACGGCGATCGCACGGAAGGCGAACGGCATCACGAGAATCACGTAGGCGAAGCACAGCCAGATTGGGTTGGTGCTCAGCACGTCGGCGGACAGCCAGCGGTAGATCGGGCCCAAACCCACCACCAGCACGATGGCCGGGATGGTCAGCGGCAGCGTGGCCACCCATTCGATCGCGCGTTCCAAAGCCTTGGAGCGAATATGCACGATGACCATGGTGGGCACCAGCAGCATGAGCATGATCACGACGGTGACGGCGCTCAACGACAGCGAGATGCCGACGCCCTGCCATAGCACACTCAGATCGGCGCCCAACGATTCGCCGTTGCCGGTGAAAATCGCGATCCACGGCGCGGCCGACCAGCGGCCGGACAGCGGGTGACGCAGGGTGAAGATGAGCATGGCCAGCAGCGGAACGAACAGGAACGACAGGGTGGCGAACAGGATCACGAATTTGATGACGCTCTGCCTGCGCACGCGGGCGGCACGCAGCTGCGGCGGCTTGACGCCGGTGCTGACGGTTTCGACGGTGCCGACGGTGCCGGTCTCGGTGCCGACGGTTTCGACGGTGCGTATGGTTCGGGAAGTCATTGCCAACGTCCGGCCCTCTTTTCCACGGCGTGGCTCAACAGCATGACGATGACCACGACGATGATCATTGCGAATGCCAGCACCTGTGCGAAGCCCTGCTGGTTGGGGTCCAGTTCGTTGCGCATGGCACCTTGGAACATAAGCGGCACCAGAATCGAACGCTGGGAGAACAGCGCGGCGGCGGTCGCGTATGCGGAGAACGCGGAGGCGAACAGCAGCAGGAATGCGGAGATGAAGCGGGGCGCCAGAATCGGGCATGCCACGCGCGTCCAGTACTGGAAGGTGTTGCCGCCGAGGGATTCGCAGGCCTCGCGCCACTGCGGGCGGATCGAATCGACCGCGGGCAGGAAGATGATGATCATCAGCGGGATCTGGAAGTAGCAGTAGATGGTCACCAGGTCCAGCAACGAACTGAGCCAGTTCGGGTTCACGGTGTAGCCGGTCAGTGTCTTGATGAGCATGGTGCCGATGCCGTTGATGCCGATGGTGGCGATGAATGCGAATGCGAGCATCACGCCGCCGAACTGGGCGAGCACGGAGGAGATGGCGGAGACCATGCGACGCAGCAGGCCGTTCGGCTTGGCGCCGATGACCAGTGCATAGGAGACGAGCACCTACCACTGCGCCGATCAGAGAGGATGCTAAGGACACCAGAATCGAAGTGCCGAATGCGGCGATGGTGTTGGCCTCGAACATCTTATTGAAGTTCGCGAGCGTGAAGTTGCCACTGCGATCCTGGAATGCACCGACAATCACGATGACGGTGGGTGCGAGCAGGAAGCAGGCGGTGTAGGCGAAGAACGGGAGCGTGGTGGCGAGCGTGCCCAGCTCCTGGCGGTGCTTGGCCATCGTCGAGGAGAGAGGAGAAGCGGGAGTAGCGGACGGACCCGCAGCCTTGGAGGCGGCGGGTCCGTTCGGTGCGATGGGTGCGATTGCGGCGGTCATCGTGGACTCTCAGTTGCCGATCGTTTTGTCCCAGTTGTTCTGGAGTCACTCGGTGATGCGGGTGGAGTCGTCGTTGGTGTAGGAGACCGGCTCGCCTTCGATGGTGATGGCGTCCTTCAGAGTGGCCTGGTCGACGGTGCCGTCTTCCTTCATGGAATCGAGCAGCACCGGGTTGGCGCCGCCCTTGAACCACAGGTTCTGGGCGTCGGCGGTGTACAGGTACTCCTCCCACAGGCGGGCGGCGGCCGGGTGCGGCGCGTCCTTGTTGATGGCCTGGTTGTAGTAGCTGACGACCTGGGCCTTCGGGAAGGTCTTGTACTTCCAGTTCACGCCCTTGTCCTTGAGCTCCTTCTTGTAGGAGGCCTGGTTGTAGGTCCAGTCGAAGACCACGCCGGTCTGGCCGGAGTCGATGGTGCCGTTGGTCACGTCGACGGTGGTCAGGTTGCCGGCCTCCTGGAGCTTCTTGAAGAAGTCAAGGCCGGGCTGCAGGTTGTTGATGTCGCCACCGGCGAGCTGGTTGGCATCAGGTAGCCGTTGAAGGCGGCGCCAGCCTCGGCTGGCTTGCCGTTGAGGGCCACGGTGCCGGCGAACTTCGGGTCGAGCAGGTCGTCCAGGGAGCTGATGTCGCCGTACTTGTCGGCGTTCCAGCCGATGGACATGATACCGGTGTAGTCGGCGTAGTAGGCGCCATTGGCGTCCTTCTGCCCGTCCGGGATCTTGTCCCAGGCCTGCACCTTGTACGGGGCGAAGTAGTCGGTGGAGGTGGCGGCGATGGACTGGCCGACATCGAAGACGTCGGGGGGCGGCGTCGATGCCCTTGTTGGTCTTGGCGGCGTCGAGCTCTTCCTTGGATGAGGCGTTCGGGTTGAGCTCGGTGACCTTGATCTCCGGGTACTTCTTCTTGAAGCCCTCGATGACCTCGCCGTAGTTGGACCAGTCGTGCGGAAGGGCGATGACGTTCAGCGCGCCCTCTTCCTTGGCGGCCGATTCCGCACCACACTTATCTCAGCACGCCCTCAATCAATCGCGTGATGAGTTCGGTGTAGCTCACTCCGGTGGCATCCCAAGCCTTGGGATACATGGAAATCGGCGTGAAGCCGGGCATGGTGTTGATTTCGTTGACCATCACCGTGCCATCAGGCGTCACGAAGGTGTCCACACGGCTCAAGCCGGCACCATCCACGGCCTTGAACGCGCGACGGGCCACGTCACGCACGTCCTCAAGCACGCTGACCGGCAGATTGGCAGGCACTTCCACGTGGCTGGCGGAGGCATCCATGTACTTGGAGTCGAAATCGTAGAACTGGTCGTCGTTCTGATGATCGAGCACGATTTCGCCGGGCCAGCTGGCCTCGGGCTCGTCACCGGCCTTCGGGCACAGCACGGCACATTCGATTTCGCGACCATCAATCCCCTGTTCGACGAGCACCTTCCAGTCGTGCTCGCCGGCGGTGGCGATGGCGGCGGCCAGACGATCCTGCTGGGTCTCGCGGTCATCGGCTTTCTCGACTTTGGTCACACCGAAGCTGGAGCCTGCGCGCGAAGGCTTGACAAACAGCGGATAAGTAAGACCGGCGTCCTCGATCTCGGCAAGCACATCGGCGGCGGTGAAGTTGCGCGCATCGACCGTCACACCGGGCGCGGTGGGAATGCCGGCGGCATCCAGTACCACCTTGGTGTAATGCTTATCCATGCAGGCGGCGGAAGCAAACACTCCGCACCCCACGTACGGCACACCCATCATTTCCAGCAGGCCTTGAACCGTACCATCCTCGCCATAGGGGCCGTGCAGCACCGGCAGTACCGCGTCCACATGGCCAAGGGAGGTCAGCACATGGTGCATTTCCGGGTCGGACATGCTGACGAAGCTGGTGCCGAAGCCGGAATCGACGGAATTGATGTGGCTGGGCTCGCCGATGAAGAAACCGTCCTGTCCGCGAGAGGGGTCAAGCATCACCGGGCGCGATTCCGGGGTGATCTTTACGGTCGGCAGCTCGCCGCCGTCCAAGTTCCAGCCACGCGGATCTTCGCCATTGATGATCCACTTGCCGTCCTTGGTGATGCCGACCGGAATCGGCTCGAACCGTTCAGTGTCCATGGCCCCCAGCACACCGGCAGTGGAGATGCAGGAAATCGAATGCTCGTCTGCACGCCCACCATAGAGCACCACAACACGCTTCTTGGCCATAACCATCCTTTTGTTGAAACTACAACCGTTTTCAAGCCTATGCTTTGCACCGCCAACCGGACCGAACCGCGCTCGGAACGCCGCGCACAAGAGACGCACACCAGTCTACTCGTGCACGTCAACGACGTATACGCCACGCGACTTTGCACGTACAACGTATACGCCACGTATACGTCGCTTCTCTCGTTATTCGCCGGTAACCTCGTGACCGAACAGTCCGGCAAGCATCTCCGAGCAGGAAATGCCTTCGTTCAGCACGCGGCTCATCTGATACGCCAACGGGGTCGGCACATCAAGCTGATCGCCAAGAGCCACCACCGCATCCGTGGTGGGCACGCCTTCGGCCACACCGTTGCTGACCTTGGTGGCCTCTTCGACCGTCAATCCCTTGCCGAGATTCGCGCCGAACGTATAGTTACGAGACAGCGAAGAGCCACAGGTGGCGATGAGATCGCCCACACCGGCCAAGCCGAAGAAGGTCTTGGGATCGGCGCCAGCGGCTACGCCCAGCGCGGTCAGTTCGGCCAGTCCACGAGTTTCGATCATGGCTGCGGTGTTCTCACCGTAGCCGGCACCACGGGCCATGCCCACGGCCAGCGCGGTCACGTTCTTCAGGCTGCCGCACATTTCCAGGCCGATGACGTCGGTGGTCACGAACGGCTTGAAATAGGAGGTGGTGCATGCCTCGGCCACCTTCGTGGCATTATCGAGGTTCGTGCAAGCCACCACGGTGGCGGCGGGATGACGATCGGCGATTTCCTTGGACAGGTTCGGTCCGGAAATGGCGGCGAACCGGTCGGCCGGCAAGTCAAGGGATTCGCGGACGACTTCGTCCATACGCTTGTTGGTGCCACGCTCGATGCCCTTCATCAGGCTGACGACGATGGCGTGATCGGGAATCAGTCCCTTGAATTCGACGAGTGCCACTCGCGCGAACTGCGCGGCGATGGCCACGACTACGATGTCCGCGTTCTTGACGGCTTCGGCGCGATCCCCAGTGGCGGTCATGTTGTCCGGCAACTTTTCGACGGACGGCAGGCGCACGGCGTTGTGGTGGTGATCGCGAATGCCCTCGACAATCTGCTGCTCCTTGGCCCACATGGTCACCGTGTTGCCTGCGTCCGCCAGCACTTGGCCGAAAGCAGTACCCCATGCTCCTGCACCGAGAACCGTTATATTTTTACCCATATCAAATTCCTACCTTCGCTTGTCGCGCAACTTCATCGGCACAATCTTGTGCCATGCTACTCGCCTAGGCTCCCCGTACGGGAACCGGTGCGGCTACTTCTCAGCCGGGAACGGGCCGCCGGCTTCAGGCCAAGGCTTACGACTCATACTGCGGTAGTCCCAGTAGCCTTCAGCGGGGAACTGCTCGCCACGAATTTCCTCCAGTACTGTGTTCATGCGTTTGAGCACGCGCCACATCAGCTCGTTCACGGCCTCGGCAGGCGGCTCTTCACCCCATGAGTCCATGTCGGCAAGCAGATCGGAGTAATCGAGCGCATGGTCATAGCACATCACCACGTTTTTGCGCGGCCATGGCCACCAGTGGTTGATGGAGGCGGCACCCCACGTCACCGCCGGGTACAGCGGCACCTGATGCCCCAGTCTGCGCGAGGATTCAAGGGCGATATATCCCACGCCCTCCTTAATGCTCATCACCCACTTTTTCGGGTCGCGGGTCACGGTGCCTTCCGGCCAGACCGTCAGCGGGCGGCCGGACGTCAGAATATCAATCGAGGTCTCTTCGATCTGCTTGGCCTTGCCCGAATGACGCTGCACCGGCTGCATGCCGACCAACTGGAACCACTTGCCGATCAATGGCCACTTCGCCATCTCGGCCTTGGCCATGTAACGGGGGCGGCGGCCCATGTGGAACAGGCTCATCATTGGCACGAACACATCAAACATGGTGACATGACTGGCGGCGGTGATGAACGGTCCGGTTTCCGGCACCTGTTCCAAGCCCCAGGCCTTGGTCTTGCAGCTGGCGCGGAACACAATGGACACCCCTCCCAGCAGTCGTTTGGTGGCCTTGGGATTCTGGGCGTTGATTTCCGGCTGATTGGGCGTGCGGGGGCCGGTCGGGTAATACTGTGTCGAGTCCACAAGCGTGTGGCGGGCGGCCAGACGCTTGACCTGCTCATCACTCAGCGGGCTTACGGCCGAACGCGGCGACGGTTTTCCTTTGGATGCCATGGTCTCTATTGTGGCACGGACCACCGCCCAACGATTCCAGCGCAACGTTCCCGGGAACGTGTCGCGGAACCACACCTCGCACCCCCGCCCAGCGAAACATTCCCCGGAATGCGTCGCACAATACGCGGCGGCCCGTCTGCACACACC
>ULPS01041340.1_pt1 | contig 13682 bp, 9 predicted proteins | sample 1953711 | NCBI WGS metagenome assembly ULPS01 (sample SAMEA4835635, study PRJEB28245) | human gut metagenome | biome: gut microbiome; material: fecal sample | place: Denmark | collected 2008 | reverse complement strand
GTTGGAATCAAGCTTGCAAACCTGTTTCGCAATTACCTATTTCGACGTCTTTATTCTATCTCATCTCTGTCATTTTTCTACCGGAGAAAGGATAGAAAAAGACCGGACAAATTACAGTTGCACAATGTGCTTCCAAAATTCGTCCGGTTTTTATGTTTTTTTCACAATTCCCGTTTTCCTTCTCTCATCTGTTTTCGGAACTTTGCCGGTGTACAGCCCTTCACCGCAATAAACCGGTTAATAAAATAATCCGTATCATGATAACCGACACGTTCCGCAATCTCCACCGTCTTCATATCCGTATGAAGCAGCAGTCCTGCCGCCCTGTCCATTCGATAAGCATTCAGATAGTCCTTAAAGGCAACGCCATATTTTTTCCGAAAAAGCTGCCCCAGATAGGCGCTGTTGATAAAATATTTCCGGCTCAGCTCCCTGAGCGTCAGATTCCGGGAATAATTCTCCTGTATTTCCTTCTCAATCTCCGCCAGAACACCTCTCGCGCTCCTGCTTCGAAGCTGGGTAAGATAATCTGCATATTCTCTGGCGAACTGTACCAGATGAACCCGGCTGCCCCGGATTGTTCCTTCCTCAAACGCATTTGCACTGATGAAATGCAGGACTTCCTCCTGATTCACATTTTCATCCTGAGCCGCCGCCAGATACACGAGCTGAAACAGCAGGTAGTTGATGTTCACTCCGATCAGATGGGCGTCCAGACCTCCTTTGTTCATTTCCTCATAGAGCGCTGCAACGCACCTGGAAATCTCTGCCCGGTCATTCTGCTCTACTGCGGAAACCAGTCCGTCGAGCGTCTGCTTGCACAGCCTTCCGCTGCCTCCGGCAATCTCTCCTTCAAGCTGTGCTCCTGACTCCTCCAGACGGAAGTCCTGAAATGACCGCGCGATTGCAGCGCTTCTGGAGGATTCGCCAATTTCTTCCAGCGTTTCCACCCGGTTTCCCACCAGCATCACCACCGGCACATTCATCATTCTTCGAATCTGGTCCAGAAAATGATCCAGGTACTCCTGTTCCTCCATCTCCGCCTCCTGCGCGAGGCGGTCACAATAGATCAGTCCGACGTCATAGCTGTTTTCCTTCCTGGAAACGTCAAAGATGCAGTGATATCCGTCCTTTCCCAGAATCGTCAGGCAGGCCGCGTAGAGCGCTCTCTGCTGCCCCCGTTTTTCTTCCTCCGTCATCTTGCGTGCCGCCTCGTCTCTGGCGTCGATCTCAACCGCAATATAACGGATTCCCCCGGAAAGCTTCAGCCTTTCGTTCACATATTCCAGATTTTCCCTGTCATATTTACCGCAGATGATGGAAATCAGCTGTCTGGAAAAGTACGCTTTCTCCTGCCGGCTTTCTTCCTGTCTCCTTCTCTGGGATTCCTGATGCAGAGAACGTACCCGGGTCAAAAGCCGGATCAGTTCATCCTTTGCCACAGGCTTGAGGAGATAATCCACACAGGCATTGCAGATCGCCTGTCTCGCATACGCAAAATCATTATAGCCGCTTACGATGGCAAAATAGGCGTCCGTTATACGGCTTTTCCGCACATTTTCCAGAAGCTCCAGCCCCGACATACCAGGCATCCTGATATCCGCAATAATCAGATCCACCTCATCCTTTTTCAGGAACTCCAACGCTTCAAGGCCATTCGCCGCGGTTTTTACAATTTCGAAGCCCAGCCCATTCCAGTCTATCAGGACGGAAAGTCCCTGCAGAATAAATGGCTCATCATCCACCAGCATTACCCTCAGCATTTTCTTCCCCCTCTTTTCAGTTCTCCATCGGAACCCGAATGGTCACGATGGTTCCAACTCCTTCTTCGCTTTCCATTTCAAAGGCCACTCTGTCCCCTGTCGCCATTTTCAGGCGGATGCAGGCATTCAGAATGCCAACTCTTTCCTTCTCTCTGAGCCGTTCAATACTGGCATGGTTCATTCTTGCCTGCATCTCAGACAGCTCCCCCTGCGGCATGCCTGCCCCCGTATCCTCGATCTCCATGCACAGCACTCTGCCTTCTTCCTCCTGCCGGCAGGTTATTCTCACGAAAATCCAGCCGGGCGAGGTCTTTTTTTCAATTCCATGTACACAGGCATTCTCCACAAATGTAACCAGACTCAGTTTTGGAATACGTAACATCCTGCACTCTTCCTCTGCCTCCATCCGATAGGAAAGCCGTTCGCCAAACCGGTATTTCTGAAGTTCCAGATAAGCCTGTGCAAAACGAAGCTCCTCTTCCACCGTCACGGAATCGCTGCTCCATTCCACATTCTGCCGCTGCATGAGCGCAAGCTTTTCCACCATATCTGCGGTTTCGTATTCCTTCTTCAGAATGCTGTGCATGCGGATGCTCTCAAGTGCATTAAACAGAAAATGCGGGTTGATCTGGCTGTGCAGTGCCAGAAGCTCGGCCGTCTGCCTGGCAATATCCATTTCCTGTTCCTTCAGCCGGTCCTTATAGACTGTCTGAATCAGCTCGTTCATCCGCTCTGCCATATGGTTATAGCTGCGCATGAGCATTCCGATTTCATCCTTTCCCTTCGCTTCCGAAAGCGGCTGCAGATGGTCTGAATCTTCCTTTTCAAATACCTCTCCCAGCGCTCTGAGCCTCAGGATGAAAGAACGGTTCAGAAGCCTCACAAAGAGCAGAGGAAGCAGCACGTTGACTGTCAGCAGAAAGAGGATCATTGTCAGGTTCTGTCTGATGATCTGTATTGCCGTCACGGGACTGCGCATCACATAGATATCCCACTCATTTCCATACATCTGTACGCTTGTGTGGATACCGGCTTTCCTGATTTTATCCCTGCCCAGCTCCTCAAAAGCCATATTAACGCCGCCTCTGCCATCATTGGAAAACAGAATCCGGTTCTCACAGCAGACATAAACGGTATTGACATACCGGGCATTGGTCAGGCTTCTGGCCATCGCTCCGTAGTCCAGATCCAGCTTCAGCACATCATCGCTCTGCCCTTTATGATAGTAGTCCATCTTCCTGACAATGGAAAGCTTTCTCTGTGAATTTCCGGCAGCCGGTGTTCTTTCCAGGTATGGGATCACCATAATCTCCCTGCCGCTTTCCAAAAAACGGTGATACCATTCCTTCTCCCGGACTGATTCCAGGCGGCAGAAATATCCGCCGTTGACAAAGCCCGGATTATCCGCATAGATGACCGTCTGAAAACTGCTGCTCCCCATCACGATCTCATAGAGAGAATCCTTCATCAGCTCCATGTAACCATTGTAATAATCCAGCGGCGTATCGTATTCTCCCTCAATGAACTCATTCACATAGCGGTTCTGATAAACCGTCTGCGTCAGCTTCACCGCGTTTTCCATCGTGGTACTCATATTGTAGACTACGGCCTCTGCCGTATTCCTCATTTCCTGCATGCCGGAATCCCGCTCCGCGCCGACCACTACGGACAATATCACGCTGTCCGTAAGAACAAGCGGAAGCAGAACGCATACCAGATACATGCCGAGCAGCTTATGGCGCAGACTGATATCATCCAGAAAATTTCCGATGAAATCCGCCACGATTCGCTTTCCCCGCCGAAGTCCATTCCTGATTTTATTCCATCCGCCCTGATCCATAACAGTCCGCCTCCCCCACGGAACCTTCTGCTCTTATTCAAAGTTTATCATCCACCCGGAGACGGGGCAAGCATTTCTTTATGCGTATCTACAGCGGATATTTTCGTTACAGTTTACTCCGCACCATTCGCAAAGCCCATCTCCTTCCTATTGATAATACTGCGCCTGTGCCTGCCACATCCGGCGGTACAGGCCTTCCTGTTTCTCCAGCTCCTCATGGCTTCCCCGCTGAACCACATTTCCGTTCTCAAATACCAGAATCTCTTTGGAAAAGCGGCAGGCGGACAGCCTGTGGGAGATGAACAGGGCGGTCTTGTTCCCGATGATCTCGTGAAAGCCCGTATAGATCTCGTTCTCCGCGATGGGGTCGAGGGCTGCCGTAGGCTCATCCAGAATGACAAAGGGCGCGTCCTTATAGATCGCCCTTGCCATGGCCAGCTTCTGCGCCTCCCCGCCGGAGATTTCCATTCCCGTATCGGAAAAATCCCGGTTGATCATGGTGGCAAGACCGTCCGGCATTTTCCGGTACAGCCCTTCCAGACCGGCCCTGTGGATGGCATCCATCGCCTTTGCTTCATCCACCTGCATGCTCCCGGCAATGTTTTCTCCCAGGGCGAAGGAAAAAATCTGGAAATCCTGAAACACCACGGAAAACAGCCGGCGGTATTCCTGTTCGTCATATTTGCGGATATCCACGCCGTTTAACAGGATCGTCCCCTCCGTAGGGTCATACAGTCTGCACAGAAGCTTCACAAAGGTGGTCTTTCCGGAGCCGTTTCTTCCTACCAGCGCCATGCGTTCCCCTATTTCCAGCTTCACGTTCAGATTCCGGATGGCGTACCGGTCTGATTCCGGATAACGGAAGGACACGTTCCGGAACTCCACCAGGAAGCGGCCGTCCCGTCTTTTTTCCACCGGGATCGTTCCTTTTTTCATCTCATTTTTCAGATCCAGATATTCCAGATATTCGTCCACCTGCCTTCTGTCATAGTGCATCTGATTCCAGCTGGCGAGCAGATCCGTCATGGCCTGAATGCACTGCTGTACCGCGCCCGCATAGCGCACCACGTTTCCGATGCTGATGCTGCCAGCCCAGGCGCAGAAGGCCACGTACAGATAGACGATGCCGCCGACGCAGGCGGACAGCAGGCCCTGCAGGCCGAAATGGCGGACGTCATTGGCCGCGTACTGCAGGGTCATGCGCCGCCAGTTTCGGTTCATCTGGTTCCCGTAGCTTTCCATCATTTTCTGCTGATGAAAGATGCGGATGTCCTTTCCGGCTTCCGTGGACAGAACCACCTCGTCCATCATATAGTCATTCAGCCGGTTTTCATCCTCATGCTCATTATGGATTGCCCGTCTCTTCTTCCCCTGCTGTCTGACCGACCAGCGGTTTAAGAGCAGGCTGACGATCAGGGCCGCCGCCGCGAGAAGCGTGAACAGCCCGGTCCCTATGCCGTCCGTCTGTCCGTTTCTTCCGCCCCCAAGCTGTCCCGCGAAAAAGGGCCACACCGTTACCAGGGAAAAAATCAGCCGCACACAGGCGGTGAGAAACAGCTCCAGCTGCTCCAGAAAACGTTCGAACACATCCCGCTCCTTTTTCCGGTATTCATCCTGCCTCGCCCGCAGGGCGCGCACTCTCGCGCTTTCCGTCAGGCCGTAATCCATTTGCATGGTCTTTCTCATCAAAGGCTCCGCCATCCGGTGCTGCATCCCCCACCACATGATGTTCTTCTGCCTGGCAGCAAAATGCCGCAGAGACGCCATCACAAGGCTCAGCCCCGCTCCGGCAAGCGCCCAGGCCATCATTTCCGCCGCAGGCCGCCCCGCATAGAGGGCGTCCAGAAGCATGGCGGACAGCCAGATCGCCACAAAGGGCAGAGCGCCGTCCAGAAACGCGACCAGCAGAATCACCAGCCAGCCCCGGTTGTACTGATTCAGCAGCCGGAGCAGGCGCAGATAGACCCGGATATCATCCTTCATATTCGAAGGCTTCCGATTCAAAGAAATCTGTTTCATGCCTGCGCACCTCCCATCTGCATGGCTTCGTCCCATTCCTTTCCGCTCTCTTCCTTCCGATAATACTTTCCCTGTACCTCGAACAGTCTGGCATAGGCCCCCTTCTTTTCCATCAGTTCTTCGTGACTTCCCTGCTCCGTGATCCTGCCGTTTTCCAGAAGCACAATCCGGTCGCAGAAGCGGGTGCTCGCCAGCCGGTGGGAAATGAACAGAGAGGTTCTTCCCTTCGACATCTGCACATATTTTTCATAAATCTCCTGCTCCGCCAGCGGGTCCAGAGCCGCGGTAGGCTCGTCCAGAATGAGAATGGGCGCTTCCTTGTAAAAAGCTCTGGCCATCCAGACCTTCTGTCTTTCACCGCCGGACAGCTCGATCCCGTCATCCAGCACGCCGCGTCCCAGAGGCGTGTCCTCCTTCTGCGGCAGACCGTCCACCATTTCCCACAGTCCCGCAAGGGACAGGCACTGTCTGACTCTCTCTCTGTCAATGTCCTCCCCGTTATCCGAGGCCACGTTCTGGGCGATGGTGAGGGGCAGGAGCTTCACATCCTGAAAAACCGCGGCGATCATGGAAAAGTATTCTTCCCTTCCGAAGGAGGACAGGGGCCTTCCTCCCACCCGGATCGTGCCGGAGGTGGGCCGGTACAGGCCGCATAAGAGCTTTACCAGGGTGGACTTTCCCGCCCCGTTCAAGCCGACCAGCGCGATCTTCTCCCCCGGCCGGATAGTCAGGTTCAGATCCTTCAGGGTGGGAACCCGGCTTCCCGGATAGGTGAAGCTCACATGCTCCAGTTCGATGCCCACCGCTTTCTTCGTGCGGGAGGGAGCGGCGGAATCAAAGCCTGTCTTTCGTCCCTTTCCTTCTGCTCCCGCTCCGGTTTTCCCACTTTCTTCTTCCACTCCGGTTCCCTGAAAAATATCTCCTTCGCCCGATTCCAGAAACAGCCGCAGTCTGGAATAATCGAAGCTCAGCCTCCCCAGCAGCTCCGCGTTCTCCAGAAGGGCGCTGCATGCCTGCTGGCAGCTGGCCACCACGGAAATGTACCAGACGAAATCCGAAACCGGCAGAGTTCCCTGCACGATCTGAAGGATGAAATACAGATAGGCGCCCGCGTCCCGGGCAAAGCACAGGAGGGCATCGCAGAGGTTGGCCGCCAGATAGCCGTTCTCCCAAAGGCGCACGTTTGTCTCCCCGGTTTTCCGCTCCCGCTTCAGGATGCCGAGCAGCCACCCTCCCAGATCATACATGCGGATGTCCTTTCCTGCCCGCAGGTCCCAGCCCCGCTCCTCCACATAACGCATTTTCCGGGCCGCCTCATCCGCCGCGGGCCGAAGCTCATGATCCCTCCGCATCGCCTTCCTTTTCAGAAGGAATACCAGCAGTGCCGGGATCAGCACCAGAAGGGGAACCAGAAGGCTCTGCCGCAGCAGAATCAGTCCGTAAAGCAGAAGGCCGCCCGCCGCCGTCAGGCTCTGCTGCCAGATCATGGAGCTGTCCCGCACCACGGAGTGAGGGCGGTAGAGGGAATCGTACACCGCATGAGCGTCCTCGTTGAACTGCCTGCTCTCCAGGATCTCGTAGTCCACCCGCAGCCTCTTTTTTAACAGCCTGAGATTGAAATCGTCCTCAAAAGGCCCCTGCATCCTTCTCATATAAGCCTTCAGCGCCGCCTGCAGCATGTTGGCGACAGCCAGCACCGCCACAAGCAGCAGAAGCACAGCCGCAAACCGCATCAGCTCCCAGCGCTCCTCCAGCCCCTGCAGCACCAGCTTGGGAAGTCTTGCGTTCAGCAGGGGCAGAGAAATTGCCACAAGCGAAAGGAGCAGCACCGAGACTGCCGCCTTCGGCTCCCTCGTAAACTGCTCCCGCCAGTGCCAGGCAGCATTGCTGATAAAGCTGTAACGCCGCTCCGTCCCCTTTTCTGTTCCGTTTCTCTTTTTTTCAGCCATTCGTTTTTCACCCTCTTTTCTGATTCCGGCCCCTCTGTCAGTTCTTTTTCAAAACTGTCCGGCCCGTTTTCCACGAACTGTTCTCCCCAGGTCGTTTTCCGGTATCAGTATAACATGGAATACATTGTCGTGAACCGTCTTTGCACGAATGGTCTGTATGGTGCACGAATGGCTGATAAAATCCTGTTCTGTCTCCTTTCCTCCCCCTTCCATCATCAATATACTCCCACAAAGGAAATATGGCTCTCCATCCGGCTGGAAAGGATCTTTATGATGAGCGTGTCCGCATGGCACCCCTTAAGCGGAACGATTTTCTTATAGCCGATCACCGTGCCATGATACAGCTCCCGGTTCTGACCGTCATAAACCGCGAACTCCTCCACTCTCTGGCTCCTTCGGATATCCTCCATCAGCACCACTCTGGAAAACGCTTTTTGTGAATCCCATCTGAGCGTAACCGTATCCTCCTCCGTCGAAATCTGCGCTTCATCCGCAAGATTTTCCCGGTAGGTATTCCGGATATAATCTCCCAGCTCCTTCAGGCGCTCCACATCCCTTTCATGAAACAGGCCTTCGGGCGTGGGAGGAATGTTCAGCAGAAACGTGGCGTTTCCGCCCACGGAATTCTCATAAACATGAATCAGTTCCTCCAGGCTCTTCACCTGATCGTCCTCCGCGGCATGATAAAACCAGCCGGGACGGATGGATGTGTTCACTTCCGCCGGATACCAGATCAGCTCCTTTTCGCCGCGCACCGCTTCTCTGCTTCCCAGATCCTCATCCTCTGCCCGGATTGCCCGCTGCCGGAATTCCTCACTGTCCTCCTGCTGGGAATTTTCCTTAATCTTCTCCGTATCCTGCATTCTTTCGGGAACAATGCTCCATTCAGAGGCTCTGGTATGCCCCGCCTCATTGCCGCACCAGCGGACGTCCGGCCCGCAGACGCTGATGCACGCGCCGGGCTGGAGCCTGCGGATCACCGCGTAATAGCGCTCCCAGTCGTAAACCTGCTTCCTCCCGTTGGGGCCCTCTCCGCAGGCCCCGTCAAACCAGACTGAAAAAATCTCTCCATAGCCGGTGAGCAGCTCCTCCAGCTGGTTCACAAAATAATCGTCATAGGCCTTCCCGCTTCCATACAGGCTGCTGTTGCGGTCCCAGGGGGAAAGGTAGACGCCGAATTTCAGGCCGCACTTCCGGCAGGCGTCCGCGAATTCCCGCACCACATCTCCTTTCCCGTCCTTCCAGGGGCTGTTTGCAACGGTGTGCTCCGTGTATCTGCTCGGCCACAGGCAGAAGCCGTCGTGATGCTTGCAGGTCAGTATGGCTCCCCTCATCCCGGCCGCCCGGATGCTTTCCGCCCACTGCATGGCGTCAAGGCGCGTCGGATTGAAGCAGGACTCAGGTTCCGTCCCGTCTCCCCATTCCCTGTCGGTGAAGGTATTCACCGTAAAATGCACGAACGCGTAGAATTCGGTCTGCTGCCAGGCGAGCTGTCTTTCGCCGGGCACGATGGACACAGAATACCGGTCAAAAATCAGATCCTCTTCGCTTTTCTTTTTTATCATGGAAAATTCCTCCCTTTTTCTGTCTTCGCCTTCCGCTCCTTTACATATTATAGACGAACTTTCGGTTGAGGGCCATATCTTTGTAGACGGCAAAAACGGCCGGCTGAACGCTGGCCGTTTCCGGTTCTGTTTCAATCAATTCTCTTACCGCTTCTCTTTTCTCACCGCGAAAATGGAAATCAGCAGAAGAACGACCGCGCCCGCCGTCATGCCGAGAAAGGCGACGTTCATGCCGTGCATCTGCGCCTGATCTCCATAAACGGCAGCGGAAGAGGCGCTGACCGCTGTCATGATGCCCACAAACACCGCAGAGCCGATGGAGCCCGAGATGGTACGGAAGGAGGTGAGCAGCGAGGACGCGTCGGCCACCTTTTTGGATTCCACGTTGCCGGTGCCCCAGGTCAGAAGCGGCATCATCAGGCTGCCGATGGCGATATTGCGGATCACGTTCAGAACAGCGGCAACCCAGAGCGGCGTGCTCATGGAAAGGAAGAACATGCCGATGTTGCTGACCACCAGGGCCGCGGAGCCCGCGACAAAAATCTTTTTGATCCCCATTTTATCGTAAAGTCTCCCTGCAAAGGGGCTGATCACCGCAGTGGCAAGGGAGCCGGGCAGGGTGACCAGGCCGGAAACCACGGCGGAATACCCCATGACGCTCTGCACATACAGCGGCATCATCACAGAGGAACCCATCATGACCAGATAGAGTACCATGCTGGAAATCACGCTCACGGCATAATTCCGGTTGCGCAGAATCTTCACATCCAGGAAGGGCTTTTCCAGCCCGCACTGGCGCTGAACAAAGAACACGCACACCACAGCACCGATCAGAAGCGGAAGGCCTGCCTGCACGCTGATCAGCCCGAATTCGCTGATATTGCCGATGCCCAGCGTGATGCCCCCGAAGGCGAAAATGCTCTCCAGGAAGGAAATCCCGTCGAATTTTTTATCCTGCAGCTCCAGAACATCCTCAAAGACGAAGCAGGACAGCACAAAGGAAAGGCACATGATCACCAGAACCAGCCAGAAAATGGATTTCCAGCCGAACGCGTCGATCATCAGCCCGGCAATGGTGGGCGCGATGATCGGAGCCGCCGTTGTCGCCAGACCATAGGTTCCCATCATGGTTCCCTTTTTCTCTATGGGATATACCGTCAGAATGACCACCTGCGCCGCCGCCATCAGAATGCCGTTTCCACAGGCCTGCAGGATTCTTCCTGCCATCATCATCCCGAAGTTTCCGGCAAAAATACTCAGAAGCAGCCCGATAATAAAGCCTCCGATTCCGGTCAGATACAGCCGTTTTGTGGGAAACCGGGTAATGAGAAAAGCGGTCAGCGGCATGATCATCCCCATAGCGAGGGAATAGCCGCTGGTCACCCACTGTCCCACGGACGTGCTGATCCCAAAATATTCCACCACATTCGGCAGCGCCGTCGTCATTGCCGTGGACAGAGTCGAGGAAGCGATGCCTGAAACCACCAGGCAGATAAAAATCAGGCTCCTCTTCCTGTCCGTCAGTTGTATGCTTTCATGATCCTTTTTCATGCTGATCTCCTTCCCGGACGTTTCCGCCCTGCGTCTCCATTCTGTGCCAGACCTTCCGGTTGATATTCTCCGCCATCTGCCGGAGAATGTGTTCCGTCTGCTCCAGTTCTTCCCCGGAAAGCCCCAATCCCAGCGATTCATAAAATTCAGCGTGAATTTTCTTGATCTGCTTTGCCGCCGGAACCGCTTTTTCCGTCAGATACAGATGCTTCACTCTCCGGTCCCTCTCATCTCCAACCACCCTGATGTAGCCCACTCCCGTCAGCTTCTGGATGGTTTTCGTCAGGGTCGCCCTGTCTACGCGGATATATTCCGTCATTTCCTGCGGCGACGCACCGGGATGGTCGTAGAGATATTCCACATAAAACTGCTGTCCCCATCCGATCTCAAAATCGGACAGGCCATGATCGTAGTACATCCGCATGAGCCTGTCCAGGATGGAAATGTAACGGCCTATATTGGAAAAGCTGTCCATTTTACTGCGCCTCCTTTTTCTTTTCCCTCGTCCGGTCCCCCGGCCCAAATGTGTACTATAGCACAAGATAGTAGCGGGCGCAACTATTTTATTTCATCAGCCTCCCCCTCTTCCAGATCGAAAAAAGCCCTGCGCGGTTCTCAGCACCCACGCAGGACTTTTTATCAGAACTTCTTATTTCTTATAATCCACCGGCAGCTCCTCCCAGCGTTTCTTAAAATAGTAAGCCGCCTCCTTGGGCTGGCGCTGTCTGGTAAAAATTCCCTTCCTGTTTCCGTTCATCCGCATGATTCCTTCCGTGGTCTGAAAATCGGCGAAGTTCCAGACCAGCTCTCCTGCCACGAAATCATAGGAATCAAACACGCGATGGCACATTTCCAGATACTCCACCTGATATTCCTGACTCCACATCACGGAAGGAAGCTTGTGCTCCGCCGGATTGGTGTCCGCGCCATACTCCGTGAAAATCACAGGCCTGTTCATCTGCTTCTTCGCCCAGCCGTCCATTTCCTCCCGGAAGGCCTCTTCAGCGTCCGAAATCTCATATCCGCCCATATTGTACCATCCGTAATAACGGTTCAGAGAAAGGAAATCGCAGAGCTGGCAGCATTTGCAGGTATCCGGGCCGGAGTTTCCGATCATGGCAAAGGTTCTGGGCCGCTTCTGCGGGTCCACCTCCCTGGCCCTGGCAAAAATCTTTTCAAAGTACGGTACTGCGGCATCCTCTGTGGTCTCAGGCTCATTGAACAGGCTCCACGCGATGACGCTGGGATGATTCTTGTCCCGGCAGATCATGTCCTCCACACACTGGAGATGATGGGCGAGAAGCTGCGGAACCGTGGGAGCCTCAAAAAACGAGGTTTTCTTTCCGGAAGAGGCCTCGGCAAAATTCATCAGACTGCGGAACATGCCTACCGCCGCCACCTCGTCGATGATCAGGATGCCTTCCCGGTCCGCCATCTGGTAGATTTCCTCGCTGTAGGGATAGTGAGAGGTACGGAAGCAGTTTGCCCCGATCCACTTCATGCACTCAAAATCCCGTTTCATCACACCGATGTTGAAGCCCCTGCCCACAATATCGCTGTCCTCATGCTTTCCGAAGCCTCTCAGGTAGACCTTTCTGCCGTTAATCAGGATGTCTCTGCCCTTCACCTCAACCGTACGGATGCCGATCCGGTCCGTGTACTCGTCAACCGATACATCTCCATCCATAATCCTCAGCCGGATTTCATAAAGATAGCCGTCTCCCACATCCCACTTATGGGCATCGGACACACGGAGCACGCCCGCCTTTCCGGAGGCGGATGCCACGGGCCTGTGCTCCCTGTCATACAGCTCCACGAGCACCTCATGCTCACCCGTTGTCTCCACGGTATAATGAACCAGCGCATCCGCTCCGTCAAACTCATAAGCCACAGAGTAATCCTCGATATGCTCCTTCGGCCAGGCAACCAGCTTCACCGGTCTCTGCAGTCCGGAATAATTGAAGAAATCAAAATACGGTTTGGACATCTTTTTCCCGTTCTTCAGAACCTTCGTTGTTCCGCAGGGAATGCGGGTCTCGCTCAGTTCGTTATTGACCTTTACCACCACCTTATTAAAGGCATTATACTCTACGAGATCCGTCGCCACCGCCAGAAACGGCAGGAATCCGCCTTCATGGACTGCCGCCTGCACGCCGTTCACGTAGACGCAGGCACAGTGCGTCGCGCTGCCGAAGCGGATGGCAACCTCTTTTCCCTGCCACTCTCCGGGAACGAAGAAATCCGTCTCATACCAGACATCTCCCGTATATTCCCTGATCTCCTTGTCCGTATAAAAATCCTGAAAGCTCGCCGGAACGGGAATCATCTCATTTCCCGGCACACCGTTCTTCCAGTTCTTCTCTTCCCCCTCCTGTTTCCAGTCCAGTGAAAATTTCCACATTCCATCCATACTCACCGAACGTCTGGTGGATGATTCTTCTGGATACAGCATCTGACATGTTCTCATTCTTTTTCCTCTCCTTCTGTTTTTATCATTGCGGCTTTTCAGACGCATGTCCTTTCCCGTGGTGTCCTCCGTGCCCCTTCTCCCATCCGCCGGGGGAGAGGGCCTCAATCCGGTCCAGAATTTCCCGCATGGTCATATTCTGCACCTCTTCCGGAGTAATATCGGGATCCAGCTCTCTGAGTCTCAGGAAAGCGTTGTATTTTCCAAGGGAAAGCCCCATTTCATGGGCTTCTTCCAGCTCCGCGGAATCAGCATGATAGCAATGAGCATTTCCGTGGCCCCGGGTACAGGCCTCCATATCGGAAAGGATCCGCCCGCACTGGTCCCGATCCGATCCTGAAACCGCAATCGTCAGGGCTTCATTCTGTGACAGCAGAACAGAAATCTCTTTCATTTCCAGGATCTGCCTGACCGCAGTTTCATAACTCATAAATCTGATATGCAGCGACTCTGCCAGACTTTTGCCATCATCGTTATAGCCTTCCACGGAAAGCACTCTGTCAAAACGGTTAATCTCCAGTTCCAGAG
>ULPS01030264.1_pt1 | contig 13684 bp, 11 predicted proteins | sample 1953711 | NCBI WGS metagenome assembly ULPS01 (sample SAMEA4835635, study PRJEB28245) | human gut metagenome | biome: gut microbiome; material: fecal sample | place: Denmark | collected 2008 | reverse complement strand
CCCGGCCGGTATTTTTCGGTATGACTGCGCGGCTTGTAGAAAAATTAAAAAATCCGTTGACAACGGGTGGGAGAAGTGATAATGTATGAGTCAGAAGGTGTTAGCACTCTGGTTGATTGAGTGCTAACAACCCGAAATGGGGTGACAGTTAATGGAAGAAAAATTGGATGAGCGGAAAATGAAGATCCTGCATGCGATCATCCGGAACTATCTGGAAACAGGGGAGCCGGTGGGAAGCAGGACAATTTCCAAGTACACGGATCTGAATCTGAGTTCAGCTACGATCAGGAACGAGATGGCGGATCTGGAGGAGCTTGGATATATCATCCAGCCCCATACCTCTGCCGGACGAATTCCTTCGGATAAAGGCTACCGTCTGTATGTGGACAGCATGCTGGAAGAGAAGGACAGAGAGGTGGATGACCTCAAGGGACTGCTTGTGGAGAAGGAGGATAAGATGGATCATCTCCTTCAGCAGGTAGCAAAGTTTCTGGCAGCCAACACGAACTATGCGGCAATGATTTCATCGCCGCTTTATCATGGGAATAAGCTGAAATTTATTCAGCTGTCCCGTGTGGATGAGCATCAGGTTCTGGCGGTGATCGTGGTGGAAGGCAATGTGATCAAGAACACAATGCTCCACGTGGAGCAGGCGCCGGATCAGGAGACCATGCTGAAGCTGAACATCCTGCTGAATACGCATCTGAACGGAAAGACTCTGGATGAGATCAATCTCGGGATGATCGCAAATATGAAGCAGCAGGCAGGCATTCACAGCGTGATGGTCGGAGAGATCATCGATGCAGTTGCTGAAGCCATACAGGCGGATGAGGACCTGCAGATTTATACCAGCGGCACGAACAATATTCTGAAGTATCCGGAGCTGGCGGACAAGGAAAAGGCCAGTGAGCTGATTACAGCCTTTGAGGAAAAGAAAGCATTAAATCAGATCGTACAGGAAACACTGGCAGATGAAAGCAGCACGGGAATTCAGGTTTATATTGGAAACGAATCGCCTGTACAGACCATGCGGGACTGCAGTGTGGTTACTGCAACCTACGAGCTGGGAGAAGGAATGAAGGGAACGGTTGGAATCATCGGACCGAAGCGGATGGATTACGATAAGGTAGTCGGAATCCTGAAGAATCTGATGAATCAGCTGGAAACCCTGTATAAAAAGACATAGAGCGGCGGACGTCATGGACGGATGCAGAAAATGGAGTGATGCGTAATTATGGATAATATGGAAAATCAGGATAACAGAAATACGGAAGAAGAAATGGATACCGCTTCCGAGGCAAAAGCCGGAGAAGAGGATGGAGGCGTTGAGATTCCGGTAGAGGATGGAAACCTCGAGGAGGAAAACGGCGCAGGCGCTTCTGAAGAAGAAACGGAAGAGGCGCAGAATGAAAGCGATTCCGCTGAGGATGAGGGCGCGGACGGCGCGGATGCATCCGGCGGCGCGAAGGAAGGCTTTTTCCGGAAGAAGAAAAAAGATAAGAAGGAAGAAGCCATGAAAACAAAGATCGATGAGCTGGAGGATCGGGTGAAACGCCAGATGGCGGAATTCGAAAACTTCCGGAAGCGCACCGATAAGGAAAAGGCAGCAATGTTCGAAACCGGAGCGAGGAGCGTGATCGAGAAAATCCTTCCGGTGGTTGACAACTTCGAAAGAGGTCTGGCAGCCGTCCCGGAGGAGGAAAAGGGCAGCGCCTTCGTGGAAGGAATGAACAAGGTATATAAACAGCTTTTGACCGAGCTGGATAATATGGGCGTCAAGCCCATAGAGGCTGTAGGTCAGGAATTCGATCCCAATTTTCATAATGCAGTGATGCATATTGAAGACGAGAACCTCGGTGAAAACGTGGTTGCGGAAGAATTCCAGAAGGGTTACACATACCATGACACCGTGGTAAGACACAGCATGGTTAAGGTTGCAAATTAAGGCTGGGCAAAAGCCCATAGAATAGCCGCCCGGACGGCGGAATGGAGGAGTTTATTATGAGCAAAATTATCGGTATTGACCTTGGTACAACAAACAGCTGCGTAGCAGTTATGGAAGGCGGAAAGCCTACTGTTATCGCAAACGCGGAAGGCGCGCGCACCACGCCCAGTGTGGTTGCATTCACGAAGACCGGCGAGAGACTGGTCGGTGAGCCTGCAAAGCGTCAGGCGGTGACGAACGCGGAGAGAACCGTTTCTTCTATTAAGAGACATATGGGAAGCGATTATAAGGTGGACATTGACGGAAAGAAATATTCTCCTCAGGAGATCTCCGCAATGATCCTGCAGAAGCTGAAAGCTGATGCGGAGAATTACATCGGTGAAAAAGTGAGCGAAGCAGTTATCACCGTACCCGCTTACTTCAACGACGCACAGCGTCAGGCTACCAAGGACGCGGGCAAAATCGCGGGCCTGGATGTAAAGCGTATCATCAACGAGCCTACAGCCGCTGCTCTGGCTTACGGCCTTGATAATGAAAAAGAGCAGAAGATCATGGTATACGACCTGGGCGGCGGTACCTTCGATGTCTCCATCATTGAGATCGGCGACGGCGTCATCGAGGTTCTGGCTACCAACGGCGATACCCACCTTGGCGGCGATGACTTTGATAACAAGGTGATCGACTGGATGGTGAGCGAGTTTAAGAAGCAGGAGGGCATCGACCTGTCCGGCGACAAGATGGCAATGCAGAGATTGAAAGAGGCGGCTGAGAAGGCGAAGAAGGAACTGTCCAGCGCCACTACCACCAACATCAACCTGCCTTTCATCACGGCGACGGCAGAAGGCCCGAAGCATTTTGATATGGATCTGACCAGAGCGAAATTCGACGAGCTGACCCATGATCTGGTTGAAAAGACGGCGATTCCGGTGCAGAACGCTCTGAGAGATGCTGGCATTACGGCTTCCGAGCTTGGAAAGGTTCTGCTGGTAGGCGGTTCCACCCGTATCCCGGCCGTACAGGAAAAGGTTAAGATGCTGACCGGCCATGAGCCCAGCAAGTCTCTGAACCCGGATGAGTGCGTTGCTATCGGCGCTTCTATCCAGGGCGGCAAGCTGGCAGGCGATGCGGGCGCAGGCGATATCCTTCTTCTGGATGTTACGCCTCTGTCCCTTTCCATCGAAACGATGGGCGGCATCGCAACCAGACTGATTGAGAGAAATACCACGATTCCTACCAAGAAGAGCCAGATCTTCTCCACTGCAGCAGATAACCAGACGGCAGTTGACATCAACGTACTGCAGGGTGAGAGACAGTTCGCAAAGGACAACAAGTCCCTTGGCCAGTTCAGACTGGATGGAATCCCGCCGGCACGTCGTGGTGTTCCGCAGATCGAGGTTACCTTCGATATCGATGCGAACGGCATTGTAAACGTATCCGCAAAGGATCTGGGCACCGGTAAGGAGCAGCACATCACGATCACCGCAGGCTCCAACATGTCTGAGGATGAGATCAACAAGGCTGTAAAGGAAGCTGCTGAGTACGAAGCTCAGGATAAGAAGAGAAAAGAAGCGATTGATACCAGAAATGAAGCTGATTCCTTCGTATTCCAGACCGAAAAGGCTCTGGAGGAAGTGGGTGACAAGATCGCAGAGTCCGATAAGGCAACTGTACAGGGAGACCTGAATGCCCTGAAGAGCCTGCTGGAGCAGACCAAGGATCAGGAGCTTACGGATTCTCAGGTATCCGAAATCAAGGCTGCACAGGAGAAACTGATGCAGAGCGCGCAGAGCCTGTTCTCCAAGGTTTATGAGCAGGCACAGCAGGCAGCAGGCGGCCAGGCGGGCCCTGATATGAACGCAGGCGGAAATACAAATGCAGGCGGCTCTGCTCCGGAAGATGATGTGATTGACGGAGACTTCAGAGAGGTGTAAAATAACGGATGGCCCGCGTAGGGCGGTATCCCTGAAAAAGAAAAAATAAAAATACAGACACCAGGGGGCACTGCCGTGTCCCTTGATGTTGTGTTCTGAAGTTTGGAGGATTGAGATGGCGGAACAGAAGAGAGATTATTATGAGGTCCTTGGCGTTGACAGAAATGCCGATGAGGCCGCATTGAAAAAAGCATACAGAGTCCTCGCCAAAAAGTACCATCCTGACACCAATCCCGGCGACAAGGAAGCCGAGAAGAAATTCAAGGAGGCTTCTGAGGCATACGCCGTTCTCAGTGATCCGGAGAAAAGACGTCAGTACGATCAGTTCGGTCATGCCGCATTTGACGGCAGCGCAGGAGGCGGCTTCGGCGGGTTTGATTTCAGCAGCGCTGATTTCGGCGATATTTTTGGCGATATATTTGGAGATTTCTTCGGCGGCGGCTCCCGGAGGGGAGGACGTGCGGGAAATGCGCCGATGAAGGGCGCGAATCTGCGTACCAGTGTTCATATTACTTTTGAAGAGGCGGTATTCGGTACTACCAAGACCATAGAGCTGAACGTGAAGGAAGAGTGTAAGACCTGCCACGGCACCGGCGCAAAGCCCGGTACCCAGCCGGTTACCTGTTCCAAGTGCGGCGGTAAGGGCCAGGTGGTATTCACACAGCAGTCCTTCTTCGGTACCGTGCGGAACGTGCAGACCTGTCCGGACTGTAACGGAACCGGTAAGGTGATCAAGGAGAAGTGTACGGACTGCCATGGCAGTGGATATGTGCCCATGCGCAAGCGGTTTGAGGTGGATATCCCTGCGGGAATCGACAACGGCCAGTGCAAACGGCTTGCCGGACAGGGAGAACCCGGAACAAACGGGGGGCCCAGAGGCGATGTGCTGGTTGAAGTTATCGTGGGACGCCATCCAATTTTCCAGCGTCAGGATTACAACATTTTCTCCACAGTTCCCGTATCCTTCCCCGTTGCCGCACTGGGCGGTGAGGTGCTGATCGATACCGTGGACGGTAAGGTGGTCTATGATGTGAAGCCCGGAACGCAGACCGATACCAAGGTGCGTCTGAAGGGCAAGGGTGTTCCCAACCTGCGCAACAAGGATGTGCGCGGCGACCATTATGTGACCCTTGTGGTTCAGGTGCCCGACCGGCTTTCCGGAGAGGCGAAGGAGCTTCTGAGAAAGTTCGACGAGGTCAGCGGAGACAGCCTGAACGCGGCGAAACGCATGATGGGCGAGGCTCCCGAAGGAAAAGAAAAGGAAAAAGAAGGAAGGAAGAAGAGAGGCTTCTGGAAATAGCCGATGCAAACTGTGCAGGCGGCCGGAATCGGTGCAGGTTATCTGCACCGGTTCCGGCTTTTTTCTATGAGAAAGAAAAGAAATCACATTCGCGATTTCTCTTCACCTTGTCGCGGCAAAGCAAAGCTTTGCTGCGCTCCGAAAGGAGGATTCAAATGAAGCTGTTTTCCAAAAAGGACCCGGTGCAGGCCGAGCTGGAGAAATTAGAGAAGCAGGAAGAAAAATTTCTTGCAAAAAACAGAGAACGGAAGGAGCTACCTCTGAACCGTTTTTTACAGGATAAGATTCCTGATAAGCTTCAGGGAACTCTGGAGGCGGCCTTTGCGAAAGCTTTTTCCCTGATTTTTGAAAAGGGAACCGGCGTCATCGAAAAGACCTACCATAAAGAGGAGCTGGAAAAAAGAAGCAGCATCCGGCAGTATGCGGCGGATGTGAGAGGCGACCGGAAGTCCTTGAAGAGCTTTTCCAGACAGGCGGCGGGAAGCGGAGCGGGCAATACGCTGGCTTCCGCTGCGGCCGGCGTCGGGATGGGGCTTCTGGGAATCGGAATTCCCGACATCCCCTTCCTGACGGGAATGATGCTGAGAAGCATCTATGAGACGGCCCTGCATTACGGCTTTTCCTATGATACGGAAGAGGAGAAGCGCTTCATCCTGCTTCTGATCCAGGGCGCCATGACCCATGGGGAAAGGCTTGAGCGCGTCAACGAGAAACTCAATTTTTTCATGGAACACGGCTGCTTTCCGCAGGAGGAAGGGATGGAGGAGATGATCCGCCGTACCGCAGGCATCCTCTCCGACGAGCTTCTGTATATGAAGTTCCTCCAGGGAATTCCCATTGCGGGCGTCATCGGCGGAGCAGGGGATGCGGTGTACATGAACCGTATCAGCGAATACGCGAGGATGAAATATCACCGGAGATTCTGTCTGGAAAGGCAAAAGGGAGATGTGGGGTGACGAATAGAAGAATATCTAAAAGGGGAGTGGATTAAGGATGAAAAAGAACCAAAATAGAGTAACAATCAAGGATATTGCCTTAAAGTGTAATGTGACGGCGAACACGGTATCCCGTGCCCTTCGGGATGACCGGAAGATTTCGGAAGCCACCATTCAGAAGATTAAGAAAACGGCGCAGGAAATGGGCTATGTCCGGAACAATATGGCATCTGCCATGCGATCCGGGAGAAGTCATTTGATTTCCGTTATTGTGGATGATCTTCCCAATCCACATTATTCCACTCTGATTGACAAAATAGATTCTCTGTTGAAGAAAAATGGCTACGATATCATGATCCTTTGCTCCCATGGAAAAATCGAAGAAAGTTTAAAGATGGCAAATCTGTCGATATCCAATCTGGTGAACGGGATCATTTATTTTCCTGATTCCAATGACAGGAATGTTTCGGAACGGATAAAGAAAAATCATATACCGCTGGTCCTTGTAGACAGGGCTGTCTCAGGAATTGAAACAGATGTTGTTCGGGTGGATGATTATCAGGGAGGAGTGCTTGCGGCGGAGTGCATGTATATGGCTGGCCATCGAAAATTTCTTTATATCTGCGGACCGGAAGGAAATGGCGCACAGCCGCTGAGACAGCAGGGCTTTCTGGACACACTGTCCGAATATGGAATCGGTCCGTCCGAGATCAGGATTATCAGGGGAGACCAGATATATCCCATGCGGGATTCGGCAGAGCTGTTTAAGCTGCTGCAGCCGATTCGCTATACCGGGATTTTTTCCTTTAATGATCAGATTGCCTATTATGTTATGAATGCTTTGCTGGCTTATGGTTATCGTGTCCCGGATGATATTTCCATGATCGGATTTGACCATATACGCTGTGGGATGCCATATCTGCGGCCCTTATCCAGCGTAGGGTGTGAGAATGCCGGAGAACTGGCGGAAAGGATAGTAGAATTACTGCTCAGGCGTATTGACAATCCAGAATATGAATTTGTTTCTGAAATTCTTCCGGTCATGTTGTATGAAGCGGAGAGCACAGTGAAAAAGATATGATCGAGCGGAGAAAGGTGTATCGTTAAGACAGATGATATGCCTTTTTTTTATTTTATTATAAGATTAACGTAAATCTAATTGACAATATTAAGAAATGTATATATTATTTGATTAAAAGGAGGGAAATATATGAAAATTTATACTTCTGAATATGACAGAATTGGAAAAAGAAGCCCCATGCTCTATGGTCAGTTTATGGAACATTTTCATCGGCAGATTTACGGAGGAATTTACGATCCGGGAAATGAGCTGTCGGACGAAGACGGATTCAGGAGGGATGTGTTGAAAGCCTTAAGAGACATTCATGTTCCGATTATACGATGGCCGGGAGGCTGTTTCGTTTCCTCCTACCATTGGAAAGATGCGGTGGGAAAGGAACGAAAGTCGTTTTTTGATAAGGCGTGGAGGGTGGAAGAGCCTAACACATTCGGAACGGATGAATATATAAAGATGTGTCGTAAAATCGGCTGCGAACCCTATATCTGTACAAATGCCGGAACCGGCACGGTAGAGGAAATGAGTGACTGGGTAGAATATTGTAATCTGCAGACGGAAGGGCGTTATGCAAAATGGCGGATCGAAAACGGACATTCCCAGCCGTATCAGGTGAAATACTGGAGTATTGGAAATGAGAATTATGGGAATTGGGAGATCGGGGCAAAGTCTGTCGAAGAATGGGGGAGAATCGTCGCGGAAGCCGCAAAAATGATGAAGCATGTCGATCCGACGATAGAACTTACTGCGGCCGCGCTGACAGATCTGGATTGGAATATTAATCTGCTGAAGCACAGCGCTCCATATTTGAACTGGATTTCGATACATCAGTACTGGGACAGAATTCATGAGACCAATACCCCCGCGGACTATGAGGCAGTTCTGGGATTTACTAACCATACGGAAGATTCCATTCGGAGAGTGAAGGGACTTCTTATGGCGATGGGACTGGAAAAGAAGATCAAAATTGCTTTTGATGAATGGAATATGAAGGAGTGGTATCATCCAAAGGTGCATACGATTGAACAGGGAGTTACCAGGGAGGAGTATTTATATCCAAGAGATGCCAATGACAATAATTCTCTTTACACGATGGGTGATGCCATATTTACCGCCTGTTTTTTGAATGCCATCAACAGAAACTGCGATATCGTAGGTATGGCTGCCTTTGCTCCTGCTGTGAATACAAGGGGATGTATTTTTACCTGCAAAGACGGTATTGTTTTAAGAAGTACCTACCAGGTGTTTTATTTATACACAAATTATATGGGAGATATCGTCAGAGATGTAAAATTTCAGAATATGGAAACAATATGTGTGACCAACAGTGATGGGGAAAAGGAAGAAATTGATGTTGTGGATGTATGCGTAACGGAATTCAGCGATCGTCCCGGACTGGCGGTGGCCCTGGTGAATAAGCTGGAAACGGAATATGCCGCGGTACAGCTTGATTTTGAGGCTGCAGGAGAGATGAAGGGATACTATATTTGTGGTGAAAGCGTTTCTTCTTACAATGACATCGGACGTACGCAGGTTGTGATTCAGCAGGAACAGATTGGAACATTCCGCAGAGGAATAGAAGTCCGGTTAAGACCACATTCGGTAGAGATCATTCAGATCGGTTGTCGGAAGTAAAAAGCAGAAAACGCAACAGGATAATGGAATATGGGAGAAAAAGAAATACAGAACTGCGTAGGAAGAATTAAAGCAAGCGGTTCTGTATTTCTTTTTCATTACCCGACGAAAACCGGATAACAGGGAAACAGAAACCGTGTAAAACCTTGTGATATCCGTTTCCTTATGCTACAATAAAAGACCGGATAATGAATGGAACGGATGTAAAATCACCCCGGAGTGCAGAAAAAAGGAGCTGACAGCAGCCATGAAATGGAAAAAATTCAGGATCAAAACGGTTACGGACGCGGAGGATATCATCATCAGCACCCTTTATGACATCGGCCTGGAGGGCGCGCAGATCGAAGACAGGGTTCCCCTTACCGCTGCGGAGAAGGAGCAGATGTTTGTGGATATCCTGCCGGAAGGGCCGGAGGATGACGGCATTGCTTATCTCAGCTTTTTTGTGGAAGAGAATGAGGACGGAAAGCTCATGGTGAACGGAGAGGAAACCACGCAGGAGGCCGTTCTGGAATCGGTGGAAAAGGAGCTGGACGGACTGCGTGCCTTCTGTGACATCGGAGAAGGCAGCATCAGCGTGGATGAGACGGAGGACGTTGACTGGATCAATAACTGGAAGCAGTATTTTCACCAGTTTTACATCGACGATCTGCTGGTGATTCCCTCCTGGGAGGAAGTGGAGGAGAAGGACCGGGATAAGATGATCCTGCACATCGATCCCGGAACCGCCTTCGGAACCGGCATGCATGAGACTACCCAGCTGTGCATCCGTCAGCTGAAAAAATATGTGACGCCGGAGACGGTTATGCTGGATGTGGGAACCGGAAGCGGAATTCTGGGAATCCTTGCCCTCATGTTCGGCGCGAAGAAGGTGGTCGGCACGGATCTGGACCCCTGTGCCGTGGAGGCGGTGCAGGATAACCTGCAGGCAAACGGCATCGATCCGGAAAAATTCACCCTTCTGATCGGCAATCTGATCACGGAAAAAGAGGTGCAGGATCAGGTGGGATATGGATGCTATGATATTGTTGCGGCAAACATTCTGGCAGATGTGCTGGTGGCGCTGACCCCCGTGGTGATCGCTCAGATGAAGCCGGGAGCCATCTATATTCTTTCCGGCATCATCGACGATAAGGAATCGGTGGTAAGGGAAGCGGTGCAGGCGGCAGGTCTGGAGCTCCTGGATGTGAATTATCAGGGTGAATGGGTCGGCATTACCGCGAGAAAGCCCATTGGCTGAATGAGAGACGGTATTTATCGGTTTTAGGAGGCGGCATGTACCAGTTTTTTGTACAACCGGAACAGATACAGGGCAAAACGATCCGGATCACGGGGAGCGATGTAAACCACATTAAGAATGTGCTGCGCATGAAGCCCGGCGAGGAAATTTCCGTCAGCAACGGCGTGGACGGAAAGGAATACCGATGCGGAATAGAAAGCCTGGGGGAGGACGAAATCCTCTGTACGCTTCGTTTTATTAAGGAGGAAGGGCTGGAGCTGCCTTCCAGGATCTATCTTTTTCAGTGTCTGCCCAAGTCGGACAAGATGGAACTGGTGATCCAGAAGGCGGTGGAGCTCGGCGCTTACGCGGTGATTCCGGTTGTGGCAAAGCGCTGCGTGATGAAGCTGGACGCAAAAAAGGAAAAGAATAAGCTGGCCCGCTGGCAGCAGATTGCGGAAGCAGCGGCGAAGCAGAGTAAACGCCGCATCATTCCGGAGGTCACCCATGTGATGAGCATGAAGGAGGCGGTTTCCTTTGCCTCGGATATGGACGTGAAGCTGTTTCCCTATGAGCTGGCAGAGGGAATGGAGCAGACCAGAAGACTGGTGGACGGAGTAAAGGCAGGCCAGAGCATTGCCGTGTTCATCGGCCCAGAGGGTGGATTTGAGGATTCTGAGGTGGAAGAGGCCCGGAAAGCGGGCTTTACTCCCATCACTCTGGGAAAGAGAATCCTGCGCACGGAAACGGCAGGTTTCACCGTTCTGGCGTGGCTGATGTACCGGCTGGAGGATGCAGAGCCGGAAGCAGCGTTCCCTGTGGAGCAGTCAGAGAACGGTGAAGGGGAATCCGCCATATAATAAAGCAGGCGGATTCCTGACAGGAGTCCGAGCCTTTTTTATCCTTACATATTGAAATAGAAAGTTGGGAGAAACCATGGAATGCTATCTGGATAATTCAGCCACAACAAGATGCTTTGACAGTGTCGCAGAACTCATGACGCAGGTGATGTGTCTGGACTATGGCAATCCATCCAGTATGCACCGGAAGGGAGTGCAGGCTGAGCAATACCTTCGCTATGCAAAGGATGTGTTTTCCAGGATCCTCAAGGTGAATGGGAAAGAGCTTTTTTTTACTTCGGGCGGCACAGAATCGGATAATCTGGCGCTGATCGGCTGTGCGTTTGCAAACTGCCGTGCCGGGAGACATCTGATCACAACGTCCATTGAGCATCCTGCCATCCTTCAGACCATGCAGTATCTGGAGGAACAGGGCTTTGAAGTGACCTATCTTCCAGTGGATGAATGGGGGAGAATCCGGCTTTCGGATCTGGAATGTGCCCTGCGGCCGGATACGATTCTGGTATCCATCATGCATACCAACAATGAAATCGGTTCCCTTCAGCCCATTGCGGAGGCGGGCGCTCTGATCCGCAGAAGAAACCCCTCCACCCTGTTTCATGTGGACGCGGTGCAGGGCTTCGGAAAGTTCCGCATCCTTCCCAGAAAAATGGGAATTGACATGCTTTCCTTAAGCGGCCATAAGATTCACGGGCCGAAGGGAACGGGACTGCTGTATGTGAATGACCGGGTGAAAATTCACCCCATCATCTTCGGCGGCGGCCAGCAGCGGGGACTGCGCTCCGGAACGGAAAACGTGCCCGGTATCGCAGGACTGGCAAAGGCGGCGGAAGAGATCTACGCCGGACTGGATGCGGATACGGCAAGGCTGTATGAACTGAAGCAGCGATTCATCGACGGTGTTCTGGAGCTGCCGGACGTTCAGATCAACGGGCTGACGGGAAGGGACAGCGCTCCCCATGTGATCAGCGTTTCCTTCCGCGGCGTGCGCAGTGAAGTGCTTCTGCACGCGCTGGAGGATCGGGAGATCTATGTGTCGGCGGGAAGCGCCTGCTCTTCCAACCGGCCGGAAACGGCGGGAAGCGCCACACTGCGCGCGATCGGACTGGATAAGGAGCTTCTTGGTTCCACGCTTCGTTTCAGCCTGTCCGTGTTTACCACCCGGGAGGAAATCGATTACGCCCTGTGCGCTCTGCATGAGCTGGTTCCCATGCTGCGCAGATTTACCAGACGATAACGGAAACTCTGCTCCGGGCGGAAAAGGCGCAAACGCGCATTCTTCCGCCTGTGAAGGCAGAGACTTCGGCGACGTAGGAAAACAGAACATATGCGAAGCCGTACACTTTGCATATGGGCTGGAATAAGGAGTATTATGGAATTCAGATCTTTTTTAATTAAGTATGCGGAAATCGGAGTGAAGGGAAGAAACCGCGGCATCTTTGAGGACGCTCTGGTCCGTCAGATCCGCCATGCGCTGAAGCGCTGTGAAGGAGAGTTCGCGGTCCGGCGCACCAGAGGAAGAGTATATGTGGAGGTCCTTTCCGAAAGCTATGATTACGAGGAAACCGTGGAGGGACTGAAAACTGTGTTTGGCATCGCGCAGATCTGTCCGATGATCGAGCTGAAGGATGAAGGCTTTGAGAGCCTGTGTAGCGCTGTGGTTTCCTATATGGGAGAAGCCTATCCGGACCGGAATCTCACCTTCAAGGTGAATACCAGAAGGGCGAGAAAGGATTACCCCATGGAATCCATGGAGGTGAACAGCGAGGTGGGCGGCGTGCTTCTTGACGCCTATCCGGAAATGAAGGTGGACGTGCATCATCCGGAGGTGATGCTGAATATCGAGATCCGGGAAAAAATCTATGTGTATTCCATCGAAATCCCCGGTCCCGGCGGAATGCCCGTGGGAACCAACGGCAAGGGCATGCTCCTTCTGTCGGGCGGAATCGATTCGCCGGTGGCTGGATGGATGATTGCCAAGCGCGGCGTGAAGATCGACGCGGTCTATTTTCACGCGCCTCCGTACACCAGTGACAGGGCGAAGCAGAAGGTGGTTGATCTGGCCAGAAAGGTGGCCCGCTACAGCGGACCGATCTGGCTGCATGTGATCAATTTTACCGATATCCAGCTCTATATCTATGAAAAATGTCCGCATGAGGAGCTGACGATCATCATGCGCCGCTATATGATGCGGATCGCAGAAAAAATTGCGGCCGACACGGATTGTCTGGGCCTGATCACCGGAGAGAGCATCGGCCAGGTGGCTTCCCAGACCATGCAGTCGCTGGCGGCCACCAACGAGGTCTGCAGCATGCCTGTGTACCGTCCGCTGATCGGAATGGACAAGCAGGAGATCATCAATATTTCGGAACGGATCGACACCTATGAGACTTCGATTCTTCCTTATGAGGACTGCTGCACCATCTTTGTGGCGAAGCATCCGGTGACCAAGCCGAATCTGAACGTGATCCGTAAGCATGAGAAGAATCTGGATGAAAAGATTGACGAGCTGGTGCAGACGGCGCTGGATACGAAGGAATTGATTGTGGTGGAAGCGTAGCGGAGATGACGCGGTGCGGTTTGGCTGAGCGGGTGAAGGGCTGGCCTCCCGGTTGCGGCGTCCGCGGGCTTTGCCCGCTTGCCGCAGGTTTTTTCCTGGCTGGGGATGTGGGAGGATGCGTGGGGCCGCCGTGCCGCTCGAGGGCGGTTGGCCTTCTGGTGTGTGGCGGCTGAGCGGGTGAAAGGCTGGCCTCCCGGTTGCGGCGTCCGCGGGCTTTGCCCGCT
>ULPS01065006.1_pt1 | contig 13808 bp, 12 predicted proteins | sample 1953711 | NCBI WGS metagenome assembly ULPS01 (sample SAMEA4835635, study PRJEB28245) | human gut metagenome | biome: gut microbiome; material: fecal sample | place: Denmark | collected 2008 | reverse complement strand
ACCAGCCGGCATCCGGCAACCTGTTATGATCTCCGATTCCTGCATCACATAATTGCCTTCAGCTTTTGCCTTCTGATAGCCTGCCTGGGCCGCTCTTTCTAAAAGTGTCCGAAATGCTTCGCTTTGCGTCGCATTTTCATTTAAATAACCACCCAATTTCTCAACTGCTTTTCCTGGAGCATTTACAAATTCCTTTAATGTTGGCATTTCTATCTTCTCCCGAAACTGCTTTCTGGAATTGGGATAGATACTTACTACCAGCTTGTTTTCATCTGTATCCGGTCCACAGTTTAATGCGAAATAGGGAACCCCTAAGATTTGTGCAATAATCTGTGCATCTGTCGTTTTCCCTGTGCCGGCGTCGCCTGTAACCATAAATTTCCGAAATGGCGACTCTACAATTGCAGAAAGGATATCCTGTGCATATTCTCCTACTCTCATATCTTCTGGAAGTGCAGGGATTTTGTTCCTATACTGACTGGGGACATCCCAATTTTGTCCGTACACTTCTTTCAGCTCTTTTAAAGTCCAGCTCCTTGCCTTTTCTTCTTCACCCAGGATCTCAAACTTTCCTTTTATCGCCGTATTCGGTGCATACAACTGACTTCGTACAGCTAATGGGGACAGCATTTCGATCCCATCCTGGTCAAGCTGAGATTTGTCGAACGGAATTTCTTCGTTGGGATACGCACTGACATTTTCCATTCTTCGGTACAGGTTATCACAGCAGAGGAAAGCAGCTTTTAATGCGTTCTTTGGATTTGGCCAGCCATCCTGCATTTCTTTGGCAAGCGTAACAAAATTCTGGGCAAATTCCAGATTATAAAATGCTTCCTCTTTCTCCAGGCTTACATAAACCAGCATTGCCAAGATTTCCTGCCCATCGCTTTCTTTCTGGCTGACTGCCGGAAGAGCGGAAAACTCTTTCTGATCGGATACGACAGATCCATGAATGCGTGCGCTTATGGGATTATAAATGAGCGCATAGGTGTCCCCGCCTTTTGGGTACTCCATACAATAAAAATTCAAAAGACCATTATTCCCTCTTTGAATTCCGATTGCTCCGGAAGATTGCCGCAAATATATTTTTGCGACCGCCAATACCGCATACAAAGTAGCTGGGTGCAAAGTAGCCTGTTTCCCATCGTTGTACTGTGAAAGCCATCCTGCTTCAAATGTGGTTTTCCGAATTTTTAATTCTTTCATAAATTTAGAAAATGGCTCCGGTATTTCTTTTGCATAGGTCCATGTATCAAATAATTTAATCTGTGCCATTGTTTTTTCTCCTTTCTTTTCTGGCAATAGATTTTAGGCATAAAAAAAGACAAGATATAAAATTCTTTCTATACCTTGTCTTCTTCATCCTATATATTTTTTTGCAGAATCTGCCATAATTTAACTTCTGCATATGCAGAACAAAATCAATATATGCCTGGAATTTTTATCCGGCATAAAAATGATTACAAACTGATTATAGCATTCCCCCCATCTTCTGTCTATATATCCTGCGCAAACAGTATTCAAATGTGTATTCGAAAATACTATAATATACCTTCTTCCTCGCCAATGAGCTGAACTTTACAGCGTTTCTTATAACAAGCAATACCGTATTTCAGGATTCTGTCAACCCCTTCATTTTTCAATTCCTCTTCATAATGGGTATTTACGATCTGTTCAAGGGCATTTTTACAACTTTCTTCCAGGTTCCCATCATGTGCATACTTTATTTCCAATATGATTCCTGTTGCACTATTTTCTGTTTCCACAACGATATCACTATAACCATCTCCAGTTTCCCGGTTAGAGGAAATTCCCCATTTATCTTTTACCCCTAATATTCCCAGTAAAATGCCATGATAGAAGTTTTCCTTCATTGGCTTTTTCACAAAAGTGTCACGAATACTGATCGTCTTCTTAAGATACTCGGTAAAACATTGTTCTACTTCCCTGGCATCCCCTCTTTCCAGTGCATCACAAAACCGGTTCAGAGTATGTCCATCCTCTTTTACCTGTTCCTTAAAGAATTCCATGATCTGACTGGTGAAAATATTTCGAATCTCCACGTTAGGGATTGCCAGAGAAATTTCATTTCCTTCCGGTCTGCCCTTTTGTGTTAAATAGCCCGTTGTAAACAATACGCTCCACAGATTATCAATACTGCGGTACATATCTTTATACGTCAGTTCCTGCCTGATTTCTTTTTTTATTTCCTCACCTGCCACTAAGCGTTCAATCTCTCTTTTTGTTGTTCCATTATCGGACTGTTCAATAAACACTCTCACTGCGTCATTACTACTGGTATTTATCCAATAATTCTGTGGTAGTGCGTCCGGATTGCTCCTAAGTGTATCGCAGTAATTCAGCACATCCCACGGACAGTAGACATCAATATTCCCAAACCGATACCCATCATACCACTCTTTTACGATGTCATAATGGTCCATAAGTTCATAATATTGCAAAAAATTTCGAACCTCTGCATCTGTAAATCCAAAGTACTCATCAAATTCCACATCCGCAATAGACCGGATTTTTGGATTATTTAATCCGGTAAAAATACTCTCTTTCGAAATCCTCATGCAGCCGGTAAGTACTGCAAACTTCAGGCTCCTATTAGATTTAAGGGCCTGCTCAAACAGATTTCGGATCAGGAAGGTCATCTGCTCATAATAGCCATTCTCAAATGCTTTTGCAAGGGGAACGTCATATTCATCGATAAGAATAATCGTGTTTTTCTCATAATGTTTTTCCAATAAACGGGATAATTCACGTAGGCTTCCAAAAAGAGCTGTTTCATCCATATCTCTTTTTAACAGTTCTCTGAAACTGCTCTTATCATTTTCAGATAATCGTGTGCTTTCCAATAAGTATTCCATTCCTGAAGCAGCTTCATTTATCACCCGGATTGCCATCTTAAAAGCAGTTTCATAAGTTTGTCCGTTGATTCCCTTTAACGAAATAGAGATTACCGGATACTGCCCCATATATTTTTCGCATAGTGCTTCTTCATTCATTATCTTCAGTCCTTTAAAGACCGAAGGATCACTATCAATGGAAAAGAAGGATTGAAGCATACTCATATTTAATGATTTGCCAAATCTTCTTGGTCTGGTAAAAAGATTTACTTCTCCCCAGTTATCAAGCAGGTCTTTGATCAATCCTGTCTTATCAATGTAGTAGAAATCATTTTTTCTCAATTTTTCAAAATCATCTATTCCAATTGGGAGTTTCTTTCTTAAAAATTCCATTTTATCACACTCCATATCTCTTTAAAGGTCTCTACTTCGGTTAGCTTGTCTTATAGAATACGAATAAACTCTATTCTATACGGATCAATTATTTTCTTCCTGCGTATTATGAAAGTGGCATTTAGAAGAAACGCCATTTACTGCTGTGTTCTTCGTAGTTTTCTCTATTATAATCGAATTTATATACAAAGTAAATTTTTTCTTTATGCTGTATTTCTCCCCAGCTCCTTCTCCTACATCTTTTCTCACACATCCGCAGTCCAGAAGTTCGGCTCATTCATTCTGAATTTGCATTCATTTCATGCTTCTTTTCCCTATCAATATTTTTTTCCCACAAAATGCAAATCCGTATTTTCTAATCTGTCCGGGAGAAATTCCTTTTCCGAACAATTCGGCAGCATACTTTTTCTGGTCCATCTGATCTAAGGCTGCTTCAACTGTTTGAGATAAGTCTTTCTCAGCATCAGGATCCTGAATTTTAAACACCATGAGTATTGCTGGATCTTTTTTATTTTTAGGTTCTAACATTACATCATAACGTCCAAAACCACTTTCCCGGTTTGTGGTAATAGAATAGCGTTCTTCAAGATCAACAATTAACCCTAAAACAAACCCGTGATAAAATCTTTCCGGTTCTGTAGCTTTAGACGGCATTTTCCCTGTATCAAAGAAACTGAACACCGAAGTTGCAACCCGGTTCATATATACATTCATTGCTTTGATATCATCCTGTAAGAGTGCCTTCATAAATTCATTATAATTTGAAGCCGATGGCGAAAACCAGCTTCGAACCATCTTCTTCAACATGATAAGCACTTCAAAATTTGTAATACTCAATTCGTAAATCCGATTCCAGCCTCTGCTGGTTTCCTTGACATAACTGCTATTCACTTTTAAATAACCGCTTGCCAGCATAAGACTCCAAATCGCATTTTCGTCAATGTCTGATTGATCGTGAATCATCTGTTCATCAATTTCTGTATATATAGTCTCCTGACGCAACAGCCTTTCAAAAGACTCTTTAATCTGGACATTCCCTTCCTGCAAAACCTTTCCAATCAGATCATTGCTGCTGGTATTCACCCAATACGGTGCTGCAACTTTATTCTCTAAATAGTTGATGATCGACCAGGGATTATATATGTCTTTTATATCGCCAAAGCAAAACCCATCGTACCATTTTTTCACTTCATTTTGTCGATCTTCCAACCCATATTCTTTTAGGGCATTTAATACCTCTTCCTTAGTAAACCCGAAGCAGTCTGCATATTCGTTAGATGTTGTTGTTATAACTTTCAAGTGATTCAGTCCTGAAAAGATGGATTCCTTACTGACTCTGGTGATTCCGGTCATAATACCACGCTCTAAGTCCGGATTATCTTTAAAGGTTGCATTTAACAAGTTTCTTATGAAGTCTGAAAGTTCCTGCCAGTATCCTTTCACATAAGCTTCCTGCATCGGCGTATCATATTCGTCCAACAGTATGATTACTTTTTTCCCATAGTATCGCTTCAAATAACAGGATAACTTCTTTAGAGTCAAGGTTGCCTCATATTCTGGCATATCTGCAGTGACTTCTAAAAACTCTTTCTTCTCCTGCTTATTTAGTGTGTGGCCGTCTAAAAGGAACCTATATTTTTGATAGAGCATCTGGATAGTGGCGCATATCTTTTTCTTGGCATCTTCATATTTTCTTTCCCTAACAGATGAAAAACTTAATGAAACAACAGGATAGGTTCCTTGCAGATTTCGAAAATGTTCCTCTTTCCAAATCTCCATTCCTTCAAAGTAATTGTTTTCCGCATATGCAGTGGAAAAGAACTGTTCAACCATGCTCAAAGTCAAAGTCTTACCAAAGCGTCTGGGTCTGGCAATCAATACCACTTCATCTTTTGAATCCCACCACTCCTTAATAAATTTTGTTTTATCTATATAGAATACTTTTTCTTTCTGAATTTTAGAAAAATCCTGTAATCCAATTCCTACAACACGTGCCATATCATCATCACCTGCTTTTCTATATTCAGCTTTTTCTATTATTATACTGAAATGTTTTTGCGATCACAAGAAGGCCGCCGCATCTCAGGCACAAGCCAAGTGACACGGCAGCATCTCTATGCTATTTTCTCTTCAGATTCTAAATAACGGTAAACTTTCCGCAGTCTGGCTCCAAGAATCGTGTTTCTTCCTTTTCCTTTGCCGGTACGGATTGCCTGAGCCAGCGCTTGTTTACTTCCGACTAAAATCACTTTTCTTTTCGCTCTTGTAACTGCAGTATAATAAAGATTTCTCCTTAATGCTCTCCAATAACAGGATAAAACCGGAATGATCACGATTTCATATTCCGAGCCTTGCCCTTTATAAACGGTAATTGCGTAAGCAAGTTCAAGATTCCAGTGCTCATTTTCTGCATAGGTCTTAATTCGCTCATCACCGAAATCTACATTCATCTGCCAAATCCCATCTTTTTGCCAAATCCGGTCTACTACACCAATATCTCCGTTAGAAATTTCATCTATATTCTTGGTCTGCATAACCTTATCCTGGATCCGAAAAGTCCTGCCTCCATTTTTGATCTCTCTTTTACCCGGTGCAGCTGGATTAATCCGATCACGAATCTTTTGGTTTAAAATCTCTGCATCTTCTTTTCGAGCAGTTAATACCTGTACTGCATTTGCTGATTTCTTCCTTCCTTTCCACTCTGAGCAAAACAATTTTTCTATTTTCTGACCTGCCACTTCCTGGTTCTGCGCCGGTACAAAGCAGAAGCAGTCATTATATACCAAATTTGTTTTTCCAAAATTAATCTTCCTGGCATTCTCCAGAATTGTCTGGTTTTCCTGACGGAAACATTGGTCAAGCACTGTAACCGGAATGACCCCAGAAAGGATCAGTTCCCGGAACACATCTCCCGGACCAACTGACTCCAACTGATCCTTATCTCCTACAAAGAGTATTCTGCTTCCCTTTTTAATCTGTTTAACAAATTTTGCAAACAAATGCATATCCACCATACTGCATTCATCCACAATAATTAGATCATCCGGAAGGCTCTGCCCAGGATTCCATGCATCTTCTCCTGCTTCTCCGGTCAGGCCGATACTTCTATGGATCGTCATCGCAGGATAACCTGTAGTTTCGTACATTCTCTGCCGTGCTCTGCCAGTGGGTGCCGCCAGTAAAGTCATGCTGTCCATATCCAGCATTTCCTGAATCATAACGATAAATCGAAGGATCATCGTTTTCCCACTTCCCGGCCCGCCGGTGATAATGGAAACTGGATTGTTAAAAGCGTTTTCAATGCCTTTTCTCTGCTTAGGCGTCAAGCAGATCCCTTCTTTTTTTTCTAACTGGTGTATCTTTTCCTTTACATTTCTCTGTGGCACCTTGCATTTACAAAGCATGGCTAACTGAAGAGCTGCTCCCTGCTCATCTTCATAATTTTTCCGAAGATAGATTCTCCGGTAACTGCATACTAATGGTTCATTCTTTCCTAACAGAGAATTTCCTGCATCCCGTATTTTCCGCTCTGTTACTATGGAATCTTTTCCTTTTTGGCGGATTAAAGTACGGACTTTTTGCAAAATTTCGGGCACTTCCAGATAAAGGTGTCCTTCACTCTCTGCAACCTGCAGAACATAAAGAATTGCCGCACGAAGGCGGAGTGGGTTATCCGGTTTAAAATTTTTCACCTTTCTCGCTATTGGATCAACAGTTTGAAATCCAAAACCCTCAATTTCACATAAGCGAAATGGATCTTTTCTTACAATACTGACCGCAGCGTCCCCGAAATGTTCCTGTATCTTCTGCAGCTTTTTCGGTGTTATTCCTGCTGATGAAAGAAAAAGGGAAAGTTTCCGAAGACTTTCACTTTTTCGGTAACTTTCCTTGATCTCTTCCAATTTTCGTTCTGAAATCCCCGGGATTTCTAATAGTCTCTGCGGGCATTGCTCAAACACATAAAAAGTATGCTTACCAAATTTTTCTACGATCCGTTCTGCAAGTGCCGGTCCAATCCCTTTGATCAGTCCTGAGCTTAAATATGCTTTTACTCCTTCACCAGTCGTTGGCAGATGTATCTGCACAGACTCTACATGGAATTGTTCCCCATATTTTGCAGAGACCTTCCATTTACCGGAAAAAGAATAGTTTAGTCCGGATTCCTGGGGCAACTCATATCCTACAGCGATAAACTGACCGTTTTCTTTCTGAGCTTTTTCAGGAAGCGATTCATCTGTTGCATAGGTTGCAACGGTATATCCATTCTCACTATTATAAAAGACCGTGCCACAAAATCTGCATTCCACTTATGTCTGCCTCCTTCTTCTGCTGATCCACAGATATTTACCATTTACCTTTGCCTGAATCTCTCCTTCTCTGTTGATAATTGCACAAAGCGCTTTTATCTCCTTTCCTGGGAAATCACGGATTGCAGCAACTCTTGTGAAACCTTCCTTTGATTTCATGCTGCACATCCCATCTTGAGCAATAGAAAAGGAAAATACACGTTTGTTTAAAAGGCTTCGGGAAATATGTAAGATACGGTTTTTACCTGTTAACTCATACCAGTCTTCTACCTCCTGCGGCACTTTTATCGTCTTATTCTTTCTATGTTCTGTCCCCTTTCCTAGCGGATTCTCTCCTGGTACTGTCTTAGGCTTTTCCTGTGGGGTAAGCTGTTCATCCGCCTTTTTTGCCCCATGCTCTGCAGTCTGCGAAGGAGTCGGACGTTTCTCTGACTCCTTTGTTTCCTTTTTTGAGTGCTGTGAAAAATCATGCGGTTTCTTTGTTTCTTTCTTGCATGATTCACTCTGTGCTTTTTTGTCTTTATTTCCATCTTCCGTTCCTTTCTTTTTCCATGGCTGTTTGATCAAACTATATACCAGCAGAATCGGCACTGTAAGCGACAGGGTATTTAAGATAATCGCAAGAAAAAAGGGCCATAAAAATGGTCCTAAAAGAAAACCTACGATACCAGCCACAATACAAAAATCCCGATATTTCATGATAAATGCTTTCCATTTTTTCTCCATTGAACTTCTCCCTTTCTCAGGGAAGAAGTACTTCCCTGCTGTTAATCAAATCCAAAATTGTCTTCTTCTTCGCCAAGTGTCTCGAACTCATCGTCTATTTCCCTGGACTTTCTCTCATTTAGTCCCACCACTTTTCCTCGTTTGGACGAAGGCTTCTTCCTCGACACATTTCTCTTTACTTCTTTATGCTTCACACTACCGCTTTTTCTTTTATTCCGATCTGCAGTTTTCCGTTCTGCCGGGCGCCGACGCCTACGGGTAGAAGTGCCGCCTCTCTTCCTAGATTTTGGTAGATCTTCTTCATATTCTTCTTCATCCTCTTCTTCCTCTTCATCGTCCTCTTCGTCGTAGTCCTCATCATAGTCTTCCTCTTCGTCATCCTCTTCATAATCATCATAGAATTCGTCTTCATCATAATCAGAATCCTCTTCATCGTTACGTTCCCGGATGAGTTCTATCCGCTCAATAACAAGGACATCTCTATATACCATTTCTCCGTCTTCATCTTCATAATTATTATTCTTTAAAACTGCACGGATCAGAACATAGTCTCCTTCCTGAATATATCTTCTGATATATTTTGCACTATCATCATAGGCGGAACAGGAAAAATAGTCATATTTCTGACCGTCTTTTCCCATATATCCTCGTTTAACGGAAATGCGGAAATTAGCAGCCATACCCTTTTTCCGGGTGTCCCCTCTTCTTTTCTTCTTTTTGGGGAACGTATTAAACGTCGGCTCTGTTGCTATATAGCCGGACATCAATGTAACGTTCATGCTGTACCTCCTTGTCATCTCCGGCAGGCTCAAACAGCCTGCCAGAGAACATAAAAAAAGACATTGTAAGATTTCCTCCTAAATGCCTTATCCTGCCTGCATTGATTCTAGGTCATATCTAAAATCTGTTCCGATCAGCCGTATGATTTCCCGAATAATCTCACGGAATTTTGCTCCTCCATCATCGGGCTGTTTACCTTTCAAATACTCCGGCCAGATCGAATCATCATAAAACTGCTCTACACTGGCAAAGGGTGATACCTCATTCGGCTCTTTTCCGATCATTCCTGACTGTCCGCACGTACCGTCCTCAGATAATTTTAAATGAAGGACTTCACCAAATCCTTCTCGATTCATCTTTAACCATACTGTCTGCTCAATCGGGCGAATATTGCCATGCACCAGATAAATATCATTACCGCTGCGATACCAGAAAATCTCTCCGCACAGACCATTTTCAAACTGTGATGTCACACAGATACTTTTTTCCGGAATATCCTGAAAACGTATATAATCTGAAACCGGTATTCCAGTTCTTTGTCTGTGCATTCCCTTTCTGCCTACTTCCTGCCGGCAGCGTTCCATAAGCCTTGTCGTCTTTTCATAATTTCTATCTTTTGCACTGCTTTTCATCCTGTATTCCTCCATTTCTTTTCATTGTTCGGGCTTATTTTCTAACTGATTATGCTGCGGCCTGACGGAATTGTTCTTCGTATTTTTCGTATCCGTCCGGGTCCAATTCCCGTAGCCTTTCTTCATTGAAATGTACCTCCGGATACTTGCAATATCCGCTACATCTTTCTCTCCCGGTAACTCTTCCAAGATTATTTGTTTTGATCCAATCAAGAATCTTTTTCCCATTATTATTAGTATCCACATAGGCACAGTCTTTTTCACACACGTCCCAAAGATTGACGGTAAGCGTAGCCCAAGGCTCTGGATATCCTTCGATCCAGTCATACATCTGGATTGCAAGATTTCCGTTATTCAGATAGCTGGTCACTTTCAGCTGGATCGGATATTTTCTGCCAAAAGCTTCATACTCAAGCATTACTGGTTTCTTCATGGTTCTGAGTTCTTCATACTCCTCGTCGCTGACTCCCTCCCAGTACAGACAGTTCCAGTCCGGCATAGGCGGTTCATACTTGTCCAGCACATTTTCTTCGATCACCTGAAGTTTCGGGACCTTTTCCATACCTTTTTTTACCCGTCCTAAAAGCGGCCGGATTTTGTCTTCCAAAAATGCTTTATCCGGGCAGATATCAATCACTGCATCTTTTAGCGCTGTCAGGAATTTCTTTCCATCTAATGTCCTGATTTCTGAGCGTTCTGCCATCTGGTTCATTTTAAGAAAACTAATAATATTTCCTTCTGTTGCCGGGAAGATCACACTCTCTCCTGCTCCCATAATGCTGCTGATTCCTTTCAAATACTGCTGATTCATTCCATCATCCTCCATTTCTTTTCTCTAGCGTTTCTGATACTATGGCAATTTTCAATCCTCCTTTTTCCGTTTTTCTGAATAAAAAAAGGCACTTAGAATCTTTCATTCTAAATGCCATAATTTTATTTCTATTCAGTTTGATAGAAGCTGCCACTGCTTCTTAAAAATGTGCTTCCAGAATGGATCTGGAAGGAAATTCATTTACTCATAGATTCTAATTCTAAGAGCATAAAATTATATTCAACTATACATTAACACAGGATATGGTATGTGTCAACATTTCGCTACTATATCTTGTAAAAAGCCCGATAAATCATCTGAACTTTCTCCCACATTTCGGGCATTTTTTTACCTGCACCTCACAGAATGGCTCCATATCGTTCTTCTTAAAAAAGGACATGACACCAGTACTGTTTATAAAAACTAATAAGTCTCCTGATTCGAACAATGCTTCATCGCCTTCGCAACATTGGCACCCTGACTCTTTAGACCTATCCTCCTGTTTCAGGTACTCTACAAAATCATAGATTGGGACAGTCTCCAATGATTTTTGATTCCCTGCCATAACATACGCCTCACGCTCTGCAGCATAAATCAGGCTGACAAATTCTGTAATACTTTCGCAATCAGCAATCTTTCTCCTAAGTTCATCATAAATTCTCATGCCTGTTTCATATCCCCCACTGTTTCAGAAATCAATATTTCCTGCTCATTTACCACATAATAAATCCTTTTTTCTTGCGGTTTGATATAGATTCAAATAGATCATACAATATCCTTCGTCCCTTTTACAAGGCAATTTTCTTTGAATTTTCAATAATCTGCTTCCCGGATATCACATAACCCAGATACTGCCGTACATACTCTGTGGATAATTTTGCCTTTGCAGTTTTCTCTTCTCTTTTCATACGATTTCTACCTTTACAAATTATATCACGCATCATATGTTATGTGAATGATATTATTGTCCTTCACATTCTTTTTTCAATAATTGTGAGATATAAAACAAAATCCTATCTAGACTGTCCTTTGCTTCTTCTGGACAGGCATTAATTAATTCTGACAACTTTGCCTAATTCGGTGTTTCTCGTCCAGTGATAATAAAACGGCTGTTGATTGCGAAGTATTTTTCAAGAATTACCAGATTAGGAATTGTTATTTCTACATTTCCCTCTTCCATAGCTTCGTATGTTCTTAAAGATACATTCAAAGCATTTGCTATAACTGTTTTATCAAGTCCTAGACCTTGCCTGCATCGTTTCATTCTTTTTCCGGTTTCGATTCTAATGTCATTAACTTCACTTTCCATAAACTGATCCATTTGCAGTTTCTCCTGAAATTTGTACCCTACACCATGTACATTATGTATGAAGTCTATTTCCGGAACCTTCCTTCGTATTTTTGTACGAATCCTATGGATATGTGCCATGATAGAATTAAAGTCCCCCAAATATTCTTCTTGCCAAACAGCTTCGTATAGCTTTCTGTAAGATATCACCTTTCCATAATTATCTGCCAGGCAATAGAGAATAGAGAATTCTTTTTTCGTAAAGGTCATCTTTCTACCATATAAAATGGCCACACGATCATCAAAAGAAAAGTAATACCATTTTCCATATATGCAATGTTCTTCTATCCCAAACAGTTTATTATCGCCATCAGAAGCATAACATTCAAACCAAGTGTTGTCTTTTTCGTTTTTGATTTTATTATTTACTTGTACCATATTTTATATAAAATAGGATATACCACTAAACACATTAGATAACATGCTAAGCTTTTAGAATTTATATATTTATTGTCTTTATCAGATAAACTCCTTGAATATCTTTTAACAAAATTGAAATCTATTTATGCGTTAATAATAATCTGTCTTTTCTGATTACTTTTTCTCTTTCTGCTCCTTCAATTTTCTAAAACTCTGTTCACTAATAGCATGCTCAATCTTACAGGCATCTGCTTCTGCCTGCTTTGGATCAACGCCAGCTTTGATAAGTTCTTCTGTAAAAAATTGATGTCTCTCGTAGATTTTTTCTGCGATGTCCCTTCCTGCATCTGTTAAATATAAGAAATGCTTACTATCCTTAGTCAGAAAGCCAGCTTCTATTAGTGTATTAACAGCCACACTTACACTAGGTTTTGACAATTCCAAATGTCGAGCAACATCTACAGATCTTACTATACCTAATTTTTTATGGAGAACTAAAATTGCTTCTAAATAATCTTCACCTGAGGAATGTATTTTCTGCTGACATTGATATCCCCCATTAGTTTTATTAGCTTTATACATTTCTCTTTCTAATCACCTTCCATTATTTTCAATAAAGTTTAAAATAGTATCTGCTATAACCTTCCATTCAGGATCCAGCATCATTGCATGGCATATATTAGGGAAAATCACCGTTATCGCATTTAATTCATTTCCCATAGTATACAAATTATTTATCCCAACTCCTTTATCTGCATAACTTCCGATAATCATTACATTTTTGTTATCAAGTAGAATTGGTAGTGTAAACGATTTTATCAATTGAAAAGATACTTTAGCAGAAATACCAGCAAATTTCTTTTCATACTTTTTAATATCATTTTCATTTAATCGTTCTGAAAAATAAATGCTTGACATTTTTTTCAAAGTAGCACGCTGAATAAAAATTTTTCCATAATTTTTCAACATTCCTCTATTAGTAGCAGGTGCTAATAATATAATTTTCGAAGAAATATCTGGAAATAAAGTCAAGAGCTTTAGTATCACAATACACCCTACCGAATGTGCAATAATAATTTCACTATTATCTAATTTTTGAATAATGTTCCAGCAGTCTTTTATATAATCATTAATTCCAAATTTATTTATCCTTTTCTTTCCCCAACTCTCTCCATGACCTCTAAAACTAAAACAACATGTTCCATATCCTTTTCTTTCGAAATAGGGAATAAAATGTTCTTTCCAACACCATGCACCAAAAGATGTTCCATGTATATAAATTATTGTCTTTTTTTCTTTATTTTCATTGATATATGTCTCCAAGACTTCATTTTCTTTCATATTTTTATTACTGCCCTACATATTCCATTCCTCAGTTTGCTTACGAATTTTAATAAACCTTCTGTAAATCCCCTCTTGCAAGATAAGCTGTTCATGTGTCCCCTTTTGTACAACCCGGCCATTATCTACCACTAATATCTGATCGGCGTGTTCAATCGTGGCCAGACGGTGAGCGATGACAATCACTGTTTTTCCGATGGTCAGCTCACTGATAGCCTGCTGGATCAGATGCTCATTTTCGGGGTCAATACTTGC
>ULPS01036086.1_pt1 | contig 13918 bp, 10 predicted proteins | sample 1953711 | NCBI WGS metagenome assembly ULPS01 (sample SAMEA4835635, study PRJEB28245) | human gut metagenome | biome: gut microbiome; material: fecal sample | place: Denmark | collected 2008 | reverse complement strand
GACTGCTTCGCTCGCATGAAGCAGAACTAAGCGCTGATTTTCATTTAAATCGGTAACAAACCCCCCCGCTGCCAGTCGGCAGCGGGGGGATTTTTGCGTTTCTCTTCAGGTATTCTTACGCTGATTTGCGCCCGAGAGCAGCAGCACCGCGCGGCATAGCCGCAGCTTGAGCAGCAACAGCTTTACCTGGTCGTTCCGGCTTTGCATGGCGTGCAGCGGGGTGCTGCGCACCGCCGTGCGCACCCGGGGCTTTTGCAGGGTACTGCGCAGCCAAGCAGTCTGCTCGGAAAGGGAAAGCGGGCTGCATCCAAGATTCTTGATTCCCATCATCAGGTCGCGGATCGTGCAGTAGCTCGCCTTTGCGCGGTGCATGGGGCTGTCCTGTAAGCCCCACGCGGCAACGGTGTCCCACACTGCATCGCTGAGATAAAAGTTATCCTCCAGACGCTCCGGGTGGTAGCTGTTGGACAGGCTGCCCCGCCGGGCAGCGGTGTAGTGGTACAGCGGCTTTTCCAGCACCACCAGACAGCCGGGATTTTGACGATAAAAGGCTACAAAGAACAGCCCGTCCTCCCCCAGCTGATGGCAGGAGAAACGCAGCCGATGCTGCTCCAGAAACGCCCGGCGGAACAGCTTATTGGTGACCAGATACGAGGACGCCATCTCGTCGAAATGTTCCTTGAAGGGCGCGCCCCGGTACACGCCGGAGAGGGTGCTGCCGCTGGTCTGCGTGTGCAGCAGCCGGTCGTTTTCATCATAGCTGTCCAGATACAGCCCAAACTCCACGCAGTCCGCATCAGCATTCCGGGCGGCATGATACAGCACTTCTGCCGCATCCGGCTCTACCCAGTCATCCGGGTCCAGAAAGAAGATATACTCGCCCCGGGCTGCATCCAGACCCGCGTTGCGGGCAGTGGCTACGCCGCCGTTGGGCTGGTCGATGAAGCGAAAGCGCGCATCCTCGGCAACAGCCTGTGCACACAGCGCGGCGCTGCCGTCCTTAGAGCCATCGTTGATGAGAATGGCCTCGAAGTCGGTCAAAGTCTGCGCCCGCAGTGAGCGCAGCGCCCGGGGCAGCAGGCGCTCCATATTATAAACAGGCACTATAAACGAGATACAGGGCATTGTTTTCACTCCTTGCCGTCACACTTCCTTCATCAGAATATGGATGCGGTCCCGCATCTCCTGCCGACTGTCCGGCATCCACACCTTGGGTTCCGGGGGCTTTTTGCGCTCCATGGCGTAGGCAAGCGTCACCAGACGCAGCGCCATCGTGCTCCAGAAATAAAAGGCGGTATTATCGGTCAGGTAGGTCACCGTCATATAGCCTAGCTCGGACAGATACAGCAACGTGGTCTCTTGGTCTGCATAGCGCTGCCAGAACAGCGGAGTCAGAACATACTGGATGCTGGACCAGAGCAGAAAACCCGGAAAGCCTACCTCTACAAAGACCTTCAGGATGTCGTTGTGGAAGGGGTAAGGCTGGTTGATGAGCCCGTCATTATACCACTGGGCGATGATGGTGTCCACATATTCAAAACCGCGGCCGATATAGGTGATAGAAAATTCATAGTAGGGATTCGCCATGCTCCACAGATAGTCCCGTCCCATCATGTCAATGCCAAAACTGTTCAGCAACCTTGAAATAACACCGTAGCGCACACAGTAGAGGAATGCCAGAAAAAACAGGATACAGCAGACGCCCACTGCCGGGTAAAACCAGCCGGGGACTTTGCGCTTGCGGAGAAGCAGAGCGATCAGGACGAACAGAACCACCGCCGGGATGGCGATGCGCTTCATGCCGACCAGAAAAAACCAGCAGCAGAGCAGCAGATACAGACAGCGCTTGCGCTTTTCCTGCCGGGTAGTACGAGGAGCAAAAACGGCGTAGTACAAGATCATCTGCCCGAACACAAAGGTCAGGTCGTGAATCTCCAGCTGCAGCGCATAGCCATCCGCATCACCGAAGGTGATCAAACAGGTAACGAGAGACTGGATGCTGGCTGCAAAACCGTAGCCAGGAATGCTCAGCAGCATGATGGCCGTGTTGGCAATGCAGATGCTGATGGTAAACAGCTCGATGGCTTTTTCCCGGAACAGATAGACCAGCGCCACGGCAGTGAGGATGGCAATACTCTGGAACACGATCTTGGAGCAGCTTCGGATCATGGAAGACACTGCGGCAAAGCTTTCGATCCAGATGACCATCGACCAGAAAAACAGCGCCGCCATCAGGGACATATAAAGCAGGGTAGGCTTCCATAACTCCCGGAGACGCTTTTCGTCCGGGTAAAACAGGGTGTACAGCATTGCCAGCCCGATCACCCCCAGAGAGATGGCTTTGGGAAGGCCGCCCACTGCGCTGTTGATTGGTTTCCACTCTCCCAGCCCGGCACCGGCCAAAAAGACCACGCAACCGATGGTCAGCAGTTTTTGCCACAGCGGGCTGTCCTTATAAAACAAAGAGGCCGGAGTTTTCCGGCTGTAATCCTTTTTGGTCAGGATCTGATCCAATGTGTGCATGAAAAGGGCTCTCCTTTTATTGTGGGTGTTCCCGCAGCCGCCGGGGGGTTACGCCTGCCCTCCCAGTTGCAGGTACTGCTGCTGTAAGCGGGCGGCGGCGATGTTGATATCGTAGCCCGCCTGTCGGATCAGTTCTGCACCAGCAGATCGGTCGCAGGGCTGGTGGAGCATCCGCTGCAAGCCTGCTGCCCAGTCTGCATTGCTGGCGGAAAGCGGGATCTGGATGGCATGGGAAGAAAGCAGCACCTCCGCCGGCACTGCGTCCGAAAATACGCACCCCAGCCCAGCGGCTTGCGCCTCGATCCCCACCACCGGCAGACCCTCAAAGCGGGAGGGCATGACGAAGAGATCCATCATCTGGTACCAGTCGGCCACATTGCTTTGCAACCCGGCAAACAGGATATGGTCTGTGATGCCCAGTTCCTGCGCCTGTGCACGGACAGCCTGCTCCAGCCTGCCGGTACCAATGAGCACCAGCATCGCCCGGGGTTCCAGCTGCAAAAAGGCGGCAAAGATTTCCAATAGACGCTCGTGGTTCTTGCGGACATCAAAGCGGCCTACATGACCCAGCACCACCCGGTCCTCCAGCCCGTAGCGCGCCCGCATTTCGGCGCGGACGGCGGGGGAGAAGCGGAAGGTCTCCGGCTCGATGGCGTTGGGAATGATCTGTCCCCGGCGCTCCCAGTCCGCTTTGCCAAAGTAGTAGATGCCCGCATCCCGGCCGCAGGCCCACAGGTGGGTGGCGGCGCCGGGCAGCAGCTGCTTACAGAACATCTTCAGCGGCCACTTGTAGTCCCGGACGATCCAGATATTATGGGCGTGGGCAATGCGCACTTGCAGCCCGGCCTTCTCCGCACCCTTCAGGGCATAAAGCCCCATCGCCTCGTTGTGGGCGTGCAGGATGCGGATGCGGGGGTCTGTGGCCACGGTCTGCTGCACAAAGCGCAGATACGCCGGGTAGTGCAGCGGGTTTAATCCCGGACTCTGGTAGATATGCCCGCCCAGACGGCGGATCTCGTCGTCGTAATCGCCGGGCTTTTGCTTGTTGACGATAAAATCAAACTGGACCTTTTCGCGGTCGATATGCCGGTAGTAGTTCATCAGCATGGTCTCGATCCCGCCGCGGTCCATATTGCTGACCGAATGCAGCACTCGTATCATGGGTACTCCTTACATTATAACAACTGAAATCTTCTGCCGTAGCGGCACCACAGCCCAAAGTCCTGCTGCCGCAGCGCCCGGGCACCCCAGCGGGCACGGCGGGGCAGTGCGCCCTCTTGCGGCAGCGCCTTTGCGTACAAAGCACAGCACAGCCGGAAAACAGCCTGCTGCGTTTCCGGCGGCAGGCCGGATACAGTGGCATAGCAGAAAGCCGAAAGCTGCAGCGTCAGGGTGCAGCGGTACAACGCATCGTGGGGCAGGCCCAGCGCAGCATCCTGCACTGCCAGCTGCTCCATGATCCAGTAGCTCTGCACGGCGGCAGGGCGGTGCTGACTTGTGGCGGTAAGCCCCTTGGGGTTTTTGCGCCACAGATAGACCATCTCCGGCACAGAGGCCACAGTCTTTGCCAGCCGGAATACCAGAAAATGGATGATGGCATCCTCAAAGCAGGTATAGTAAGCCGGAAAGCGCACCTGTGCAAACAGCTCCCGCCGGTACACCTTGCCCCATGGCATCCCGGGCAGCTCGAACCGCTCCGGCGCGGCAGCACCGGCGTAGACTGCCGCCGGGTAGCGCTGCACCGGGCCGTGGGTGCCGTCGGTGTACAGGTACTGCCAGCCGCCCTGCACCACATCGGCGTCAAGGCGCTGTGCGGCCTCCAGCAGGGTGCGGATGGCACCGGGCAATAACAGATCGTCGCTGTCCACGAACATCAGCCAGCGGCCCACGGCGTGGCGTAGCCCCTCGTTGCGGGCGGCGGCGGCGCTGCGGGGCGCACTGCAATTGCACAGCAACACCCCGGGCAGTGCCCGGTAGCGTTCCAGCACGGCGGCTGTGCCGTCGGTGGAATCGCTGTCCACCACGATCAGCTGCACGGTGCAGCTGGTCTCCTGCTGCAAAATGCTGTCCAGACAGGGGCCGATGGTAGCTTCGCCGTTGTACACCGGCACAATGACCGAAAGGGTCACCGTCGGGTCCTGCGGCGGCAGCAGCGGGCAGGTCTCTTCTGCTGCGGGTTTCGGGCACAGGGCTGCCAGCGCGGCGCGGTCGGCCTGTGTGCTGTCCGGCAGCGGGGCACCGCCCCGGTGCAGCAGATGGTACAGCCCAAGGTCTGCATGGCCGCAGGCTGCGCCGCACACGGCGGCAGCGCCCGCCAGCAGACGGCTGCGGGTGTGGCAGTGGATCAGCTGGTAAGCGCGTCGGTTCTGGATCATGCTTCACCACGCTCCGTTCCGGCAAGGACAGCGCCGCCCTCCTCTGCGATCAGGGCCATCTTTTTCTGTGCGCAGCGCACAAGGTCGCGCACATGGTAGAGCTTCTCCTCCGAGGCGGTGGCCCATGCGGCGGTGAACAGGATGGGGTACTCCGGGTTGAGCTTATTGTACTCGTCCACCTGACTTTGCAGGATGCGGATCATGACCTCTGCCTTCCGGGTGCTGCATTCATCAAAGAAGGCAAGGAACTTGCCCGCGCCGTTGTAGCCCACCGTGCCGTCGGTATCGCCCATCAGCTGCAAAAGACCGGAAAAATCCTTCAGGATGCCGTCACCCACATGGTAGCCGAAGCGGCGGCTCATCTCGGTCAGGTTGTCCAGCTGCAAAGCAAAGCAGGTATAGTCCTCCGGCAGGATGCGGTCGGCCATGCCGGTGATATACACGTTGAGCTTTTCGCGGTTGGGCAGACCGGTCTTTTTGTCCACATACAGCAGATAATCCACCGCATCCGAGATGCGGCCCAGCAGAATTGCGCCGCAGCAGCCGATGACAAAGAACAGCACCAGCGCAAGCATCAGGTACAGCTTGACATTGATGGCGGCAGCCACCTGCACCGAGCTGATCATCTTCAGATAATCCGCGCTGATGTACAGGTTCAGCTCCTTGCTGCTGGTATTGATGATCTCGTAGTAGCTTTTCAGCTGCGCCTCGTAGTCGTTGATCATGCTTTCCATTGCAGCATGCTGTTCGCTTGTACCGCCAAAATCCACGTTGCGGAAACTTTGCAGGATCTCCTCCTGAAACTGCCGGTCGATCTGGCTGGATGCGACCTGCTGTTCCAGCGATACCAGTTTCAGCACCAGACCGTCGTAGGTGGTCTGTGCCTTATCGCCAGCACCTTCCAGCTCGATGTTATTCAGGATATAGTCCGAGGACACCACCTCGCCCCGGTCAGTAAAGTAGTTTTGCAGCAGATCGGCGTTCTTGTACACATACTGGTCGGTCAGGCTCCACAGACTGTCCCGCTGCTCGGTGGTGATCTGTTCGTTCTGCTTTGCAGTTTCGATGGTGTTGGCCAGATATTCCTGCAGCACCGTGCCGTCCCGCACCTGCGGGCCGTTGAGCACATAGGCGTACAGCGCCGGGATGGTGTATTTTTTGAAGTCGGAATAGATATCGCACAGGTCTGCATAGGTGTAGCCGGTGCGGGAGGAGCGAAAATTCGGGTAGTGCTCCCGCTTGCTCAGCAGATAGTCCTGCATCTCGTTGGTATCGTTTTCCAGAATGCGGATGCACTCGTAGTAATCGTAGCCGTTGTCCAGCAGACCGGACGAGGGGTTGAGCGAGAGCTTCTGCTCCACATATTTTTCCGTATAATAGGTGCAGTAGCTCTGGATGATGGCATCCAGCATATTGCGGGCATAACCCGCGCCCTGCTCTCCATCCACCACAAGGCTCACCTTGTAGGTATCCGGGAAATAGGTCACCTCTTCGCCCTTTTGCAGCAGGGCGTCGTTGATGGTCTGCTGATCTTCCGAGATTACCGGGGTCACCGAGATGTTGGAACGGATGGTGCTCAGCCGCCCGGAAGCACCCAGTGCATCCATGGCCTGCGAGATGACGGTGGAGGAGTAGATCTCGTTGACGTCCAGCTCGCTGCCGTCCGGGGTGTAGCCGTCCGAGATGCCGTCGTTGGTATAGCGGATAATGACCGATGCAGTGTACTTCTGCCGACCGTCTGCATACAGGTAGATGGCGGCCGCACCTGCCAGCGACACCAGAAAGATCAGCAGGCTGAAACGCTTCAGATAGCGCAGGATCTCAAACTTTTTCATCTGCGGTGCCTTGCCTTTCTGCGTTTACGTTCGTGGAGCAGCCATGCGCTGCCCAGCATCACGGCAACGGACTCCATCAGGGTCTTTTTCAGGCTCAGGCGCTGCAGGAAGGAGGCCGAGCCGTAGGTAAAGGTAATATAGTTCTGGGATTTGTACTTGATATACGCCTTGTCCAGTACAAACAGCTGCTCCGAGATCTCGTTGATGGCGGTCTCCAGCTTGTTCACCATGGCCTGCGCCTCGGCCAGACGCGGCTGGCCGGCATCCAGCTCCCGGATCTTCTGGATCACATAATTCGTGCTCACGATCTCGGACTGGTAGTCGGTGGCATCGGCCAGAGAAGCGTCTGCCGCTCGCGCCAGCGCATCCATGGCGGTCTTGGTGCGGGACATATAGTATTCGCTGTCCTCGTCCACGGTGGGGATCATCATGATGGAGGTCATGGACTTTTCGTAGATGGAAATGCCCTTTTTGTCGGCGTCATAATAAGCCTGCTGGGTGCGCATGGCAAGATCGTCGATCTTGTTCTTGTATTCCAGAATGCTGGTCAGCATGGACGGGTCGCGGGCAACGCCGCCCTCAATGACAAAGGCCATGGCATTGGGCAGGTCGTAATCCACCAGATTGTTGATCTTTTTACCCAGCGTGGTAAAGTTGTTGGTGGCAGAGTCGGGGTTTGCCTCGTCCGTAAAGCTTTTGTTCTCCTGCAGACGAGCGTTCAGGTAGCGGTTCAGCCCCTCAGCGCGCACCTCCAGCTCGTTCAGCCGTAGGTAAGGCTCACACGCAGAGGTCACTTCCAGCTTTTCCTTCAGCAGGCTCTGGTTGTCGCAGTAGTTGCTCTGAAAGATCTCCCGGTAGGATTCGCACACGCTCTGCAAAAGATCCGTAGCCTTGCGGCTGCCAAGCTCCAGCTTGCGGGTATTGATGGAAAGATAGTAGTTGGTGCTGATATACTCGCTGCCGTTGGCGCTGCCGGTGCCTTCCGGGCTGAGATAAAGGCACTGGGCCAGCTGGGATGCAGTCAGGCTGTCCTGCAAGCCCACCCGCCGGATGGCGCGTTCCATCACCTCGTCCGAAACGATCTCGTAGGCGTTGAAGCGGGTCTTGTTGGGGTTCATGCCAAGCGCCGCCTCGGAGTAATTGAAGGAGAGGCTGGCGGTGGCGCTGTCCGCACTTTTGAAATAGTGAACCAGCCCGAACAGACAGCACAAGGTCAGCAGGCAGAAAAACAGACGGTATTTATTGATCCAGATATGGCGCAGCGCCTGTTTGATCTTTTCTTTGATGTCATCCATGGCATTCTACCCTTTTGCAGCGGCCTGCACGCGCGGTGCAGACTGCTTAGTCGATGTCAATGACCGAAAGCTCCGGCACGTTATTGATGCGGGGCACCCAGCTGGAATCGCCCAGTCCCCGGCTTACAATGAGGGTGGCGTTGTTGGCAAGCGTATAGCTGCCCCCGGCATAGTCGGGGAAAAAGCCCTCCTCGGCGGTATAAAGCGGACCGATCTTCGGCAGACGCACGATGCCGCCGTGGGTGTGCCCGGCCAGTCCCAGCTCAAAGGAATAATTTTCCAGATGCTCGGGAAAGTAGGTGGGAACGTGTGCCAGACAGATGCGCAGGTCATAGTCCGTCTGCGGCTCCACGCTGTCCATAAAGGTACTGGCACCGTAGTTGTAAAAGTCCTCCGGGCTGCCCTCCACGCCCAGAATGCTGATGACATTGTCGTGGATGGTATAGCGCGCCTCCTGATTGCGCAGGACGGTCACCCCGGCGGCGGTGAACTTTTCCACCAGTTCCCGGTCGTTGTCCAGAAAATACAGCTCGTCCTCGTGGTTGCCCAGCACGCCGCATACCGGGGCAATCTCGCTCAGCTGACGGAACAGAGAAAGCATATTATCATAATTGGTGCCTTCGCCGTAGGTCACAAAGTCGCCGCCCAGCAGGATCAGATCCGGGGCAAGGCTGCGGACATCCTGCACCAGCTCACAGTTATCTGCTCCGTATTCCCGCAGATGCAGGTCGGTCAGAAAAACGACCCGGCAACTCTGGGTCAGCTTGCGGGAATGGATCTGATAGAACTCTGCCGTATAGTGGGTGCGGTTATAGCAGATATTCTGCCACAGCGCCCCGCCCAGCAGGGCAAGCAGGGCAACAAGAACCAGCAGCGTCAGCAGCACCTGCTTCCAGAGGGGCGTTGCCCTCTGTGCGCAGCTGCCGCTGTGTGTGTGTCTGCCGCTTTGTGCTGCGCCTTTTCCGTGTTTTGCTTTGATAAAGGCCACATCCTTTCTGCCGGGGAACGTTGCATAGAGAAGGCCGCAGCCCATCTCTCCAAAAACGGATACAAAAACTGATATATAAATAAATTATAACATATTTAGTAGGAAAAGCAAAGAGTGCGTCTCTGCCATGAGCGGATTTCACATTTGGAAGTTCCCATCAAAAAAGGGATGCCGCGCACGCAGCATCCCTTTTGTATATTTGCAGATCAATCGTCGTCGCTGTCCAGCTTGAGCACGGCGGTAAAGGCCTCGCTGGGCAGGGAAACGCTGCCCAGCTGACGCATCTTCTTTTTGCCTTCCTTCTGCTTTTCCAGCAGCTTCTTTTTACGGGAGATATCACCGCCGTAGCACTTGGCCAGCACGTCCTTGCGCATGGCCTTGACCGTCTCGCGGGCAATGATCTTGCCGCCGATGGCTGCCTGCACCGGGATCTCGAACAGGTTGCGCGGGATGTTGTCCCGCAGCTTTTCGCAGATGCGGCGTCCCTTGGCGTAGGCGTTGTCCCGGAACACGATCATGGACAAGGCGTCCACGGGGTCGCCGTTGAGCAAAAAGTCCAGCTTGACCAGATCGCTCTCGCGGTACTCCTTAAACTCGTAGTCGTAGCTGGCGTAGCCCCGGCTGCGGCTCTTGATGGCGTCAAAGAAGTCGTACACGATCTCGCCCAGCGGCAGCGCGTAGTGCAGGTCCACGCGCACATCGTCCAGATACTTCATATCAATCAGGACGCCGCGCTTGCTCTGGCACAGATCCATCAGACCGCCCACATAGTCGTTGGGGGTGTACAGATGCACATCCACAAAGGGCTCCTCCTGCTTGACGATATTGCTGGGGTCCGGGTAGCTGGAGGGGTTGTCGATCATTTCCACTGTGCCGTCGGTCAAAGTCAGGCGGTAGCGCACGCTGGGGGTGGTGGTGATGATGTCCAGATCGAACTCCCGCTCCAGGCGCTCGGTGATGATCTCCATGTGCAGCAGACCCAGGAAGCCGCAGCGGAAGCCGAAGCCCAGCGCGGCGCTGGTCTCCAGTTCAAAGGTCAGAGAGGCGTCGTTCAGCTGCAATTTTTCCAGCGCGTCCTTCAGGTCGGGGTACTTGGCACCATCGGCGGGGTAGATGCCGCAGAACACCATGGGCTTGACCTGACGGTAGCCGGGCAGCGCTTCTGCGGTGGGGCGCTCTGCCAGCGTAACGGTATCGCCCACGCGGGTGTCCTGTACCGTCTTGATGCTGGCGGTCAGGTAGCCTACCTCACCGGCCTGCAGCTGGGCGCAGGGGGTCAGGGAGGTGGCACCCATGTGACCCACCTCCACCAGCGTGAACTCTGCGCTGGTGGCCATCATGCGGATGGTGTCGCCGGGCTTCACCGTGCCCTCGAACACGCGGATGTAGACGATGACGCCCTTGTAGCTGTCGTAGATGCTGTCGAAGATCAGCGCCTTTAAGGGGGCGTCCGGGTCGCCGGTGGGGGCGGGGATATCGCTGACCACACGCTCCAGCACCTGATCGACGTTCAGACCAGTCTTGGCGGAGACGCGGGGCGCGTCCATGCAGGGCAGGCCGATCACGTCCTCCACCTCCTGCGCCACCTCGTCCGGGTGGGCGCTGGGCAGGTCGATCTTGTTCAGGATGGGCACCAGTTCCAGATCGTGCTCCAGTGCCATATAGGTGTTTGCCAGCGTCTGCGCCTCCACGCCCTGCGTGGCGTCCACCACCAGAATGGCGCCCTCGCAGGCGGCCAGACTGCGGCTGACCTCGTAGGCAAAGTCCACATGACCCGGGGTGTCGATCAGGTTGAACTCGTAGGTCTTGCCGTCCTTTGCAGTATAGTTCATGGTCACGGCACGCGCCTTGATGGTGATGCCGCGCTCGCGCTCGATATCCATGTTGTCCAAGATCTGGTCTTCCATGGTGCGCTCGTCCACGCTCTTGGTCAGTTCCAGAATGCGGTCGGACAGGGTGGATTTGCCGTGGTCGATATGTGCAATGATGCAGAAGTTGCGGATGTTGTCTCTTGCCATGTAGTTCCTCCGGGCAGCTTTATGCTTCTAAGATCCAGTCCTCCACGGCCACGATCTGTCCGTGGTCGCGGTAGACGCGGGGCACGCGGCGGGAAACGCCGCACAGCACTTCGTAGGGGATGGTATCGGTCTTGCGGGCAATGGTCTCTGCGGTGTCGCTCACGGTGCCGCCCCACAGGATGGCTTCATCGTCCTCGCGCACTTCCGGTACATCGGTCACGTCCACCATCATCTGATCCATACACACCCGCCCCAGTACCGGGCAGGCCTTGCCGTGGATCTCCACCACGCCCTTGCCGCAGCTCAAAAGCCGGGGATAGCCGTCGGCATAGCCGGTGCAAAGGGTGGCTACCTTGGTGGGCTTTTCGGCGGTGAAGCGGCGGCCGTAGCTGGCGCACTGGCCGGGCTGCATCTCCTTGATCATGCTCACCACGGTCTTAAGGGTCATTACCGGCTTAAAGCGCCCAAAGCGTACCTCGTCGCTGGGGTCGTAGCCGTACAGGATGATGCCGGGGCGCGCCATGCAGCGCTCCCGGGGCAGCCCCTCCGGCCAGTCCGGGTGCAGCATGACCCCGGCAGAGTTGTCACAGTGCACAAGGGCAGGCTCCCGCCCGGCGGCCTTCAGTGCGTGGAAGGCTTTCACGAACAGTGCGTGCTGCTCGGCGGTGTAGGCCACATTCTCCGGGGCGGTATCATCGGCCACGGAAAAATGCTGGAACAGGCCGGTCATTTCCAGCCCGGGCAGCGCACAGGCCTCCAGCATCTCCCGGATGGCGGCGTCAAAATCGGTGCGCAGGGCAAAGCCGATGCGCCCCATGCCGGTGTCGGCCTTGAGGTGGATGTGCCCCCTGCCGCCTGCCGCCACGGCGGCTTCGCTCAGGGCGTGTGCCTGCGCAAGGGAGTAGCAGGCCACAGTGATGTCGTTCTGAATCAGAGCGGCGGCGTAGGCGGGCTGCACATGCCCCAGAATGAGGATGGGCAAAGTCTGCCCCGCCTTGCGCAGCTGCACAGCCTCGGTCAGACAGCTGACCGCCAGCCATGCGGCGCCCTCCTCGGCGAACACCCGGGCGCACTGTACCGCGCCGTGGCCGTAGCTGTCCGCCTTGACCACTGCGCACAGGGGCAGCGCCCCTGCCCGGGCTTTTACCTCCCGGAAATTATACCGAAGGGCCTCGAGGTCGATCTCGGCCCAGACGTGTTTTTCAAACGGTTGTTTCTGCATGATCTGTTTCCTTTTTTGGTACGATGAAGTTGCCCCGACCCGTGTGGACGGGACGCCAGCCGTCAATGCCGCTCTCCTGCAAGGCATGGAGAGTCTTTTGGCGGAAGGCGTGGTCGGTGCGGCAGCGCTCCTGCACAAATTCTTTGGTCTGTTCCCGCACGGTAACGCCGTCGGCGGGGCAGCGGCTCTTCACGATGGGCAAGTCCGCCTCCCGCACGGCGCACTGCACCTCGTACTCGGTTGCCAGCAGCATGGGACGGATGAGGGTGAGATCCCGCTGTGAGAGGTAGGTCACCGGCGAGAAGCAGCCGATGCGTCCCTCCCGCCAGAGATTCATATAAAAGGTCTCCACGGCATCGTCCAGATGATGCCCCAGCGCCACCTTGTTGCAGCCCAGCTCCTGCGCGGCGGTGTGCAGCGCACCCCGCCGCAGCTTGGCACACAGGGCGCAGGGGTTCTTCTCCTTGCGGTACTCGAACACCACCGGGCCGATCTCGGTGCGGCGCACCTCGTAGGGGATGCCGTGCTGCCGGAACAGCTCTGCCAGCGCGGAGTAGTCCATGGGCTGATGGTCGAACTGCGGGTCCAGCGTGACCGCCACCACCTCGTAATCGAAGCCGATGTACTTGCGCAGCATGGAAAGACCGATGGTCAGCGCCACGCTGTCCTTGCCGCCGGAAACGCCCACCATCACCCGGTCGCCGGGGGCAATCATTTCATAGTCCTGTACGGCCTTGCGCATCAGACCGCAGAGCCGCTGCATTGCACGAAGATCACTCATGACAGGCTCACGCTTTCTACCAGATTGACCACATCGCTGATGGACGCCAGCTTTGTCAGCGCCGAGACATAGACCACATCGCCGCTGTCATAGGTAATGGTGGCCAGCACGGCGTAGTAGGTGCGGATATCACAGCGCACCGCTTCCACTGCTGCGCCCTCCACGGTCAGGTTGACCTTGCGGGGTTTGATGACGCCGTAGGCCTGCTTGAGGTCGGCTTCCGAGTCCTCGATAAAGCTTTCGTAGCTGTCGGCGGTGCCCCGCTGCAACAACACGGCCTGATAGTCCTCGCTGTCTGCCGTGTCGGCGGTGGCAAGTTCCAGCACGGTGCCGAGGGTTGCGTCCTCGGTCATGCGGCACACGCTCCACACGCTGCTGTCGTAGTAGACAGAGACGCCGTTCGTGCCGGTATAGTGGGTGTCAGGTGTCGCGGGGGTCTGCCGATTCACCAGCAGGGTGAGCACCATGTAGGCTGCGATGCCCAGACAGATGAAAATGGCCATCGCTGTCAGCAGCTTGGAGCTGCGGCGCTGCGCCGAAGAAGTGCGGTCGATCTCATTTGGCATGGATGTATTCTCCTTGTGTTGGCAAGGGCAGCGGTGCACCGCCCATATCCTTTATAGTATACCACAACCGCAGCGGGATTTGTAGCGGGCAAATGGCAAAAATATGCCGGGGCGGGCAAAAAACTTTTACAAAAATCGAAATTCAGAAATCAAGAGGATTTGAGAGAAAACAAGCGATTTTGAGAGGTTCAAAAATTTCCGCCGAAAAAATCCAAAAATCATGTTGACAGGCGCGTTTTTGTGTTGTATACTGACACTCGCGCCCCAAAAGGGTGCCTGAAACGTACAAAAAGCTTATCAGGAGGAAATAGATAT
>ULPS01026497.1_pt1 | contig 13953 bp, 12 predicted proteins | sample 1953711 | NCBI WGS metagenome assembly ULPS01 (sample SAMEA4835635, study PRJEB28245) | human gut metagenome | biome: gut microbiome; material: fecal sample | place: Denmark | collected 2008 | reverse complement strand
CCAAAAAGCCCATTGCGTCGGCGGCCCCGGAAGAGAAAGCACCCCGCGCGGCAAAGTCCGGCCAGAACACTACGGGCAGGAAAAAAGAGGGGACTTCCGGCAGTGCTTCCCGCCGCAGCAGCACAAAGCAGAACACGAGCGGCCGCAGCTCCGGCGGCAGATCCCAGAACCGGAAGCAGGGCGGCAGCCGGAACAGCCGTGCCCGGGCCAGACAGAAGCAGAAACAGGCCAACCGCACCGTTCTGCTGGTGCTGCTGGCGATCCTGGCCGTGGGTCTGCTGATTCGCGGCTTTACCATGAACTGGCAGTGAAAGAGTGAGGGAATTATGAAGCAAAAACTGATTTTTCTGGATATTGACGGTACTTTGCTGCCGCCCGGTGAGATGACCGTTCCGGCCAGTGCCGTGGAGGCCATCCGGCAGGCCCGGGCCAACGGCCACAAGGTGTTTCTGTGTACCGGCCGCAACCTGCGCATGACGAAGCCGCTGCTTGCCTACGGTTTCGATGGCTTTGTCTGCTCTGCAGGCGGCTATGTAGGCTGTGATGGGAAAATTCTCGTGGATCTTCCCATGGAGCCTGCGCAGGTCGAGGGCCTGCGGGAGGTGCTGGGGCGTGCCGGTGCCGAGTGCACACTGGAAGCCCGGGACGATACTTACGGCGGCATCAGGATGATCGAGCGGTTCGCCCATTTGTTCCCCCGCAAGCCGGGGCAGCTGAACAGCGAGGCCGAGCGCTGGCGCAAAACGATGGAGTATGGCATGACCATCCGGCCCATTGAGGAATACCACGGAGAGCCGGTTTACAAGGTGGTGTTCATCGCCCCCAACGAGGCCTGCCTTGCTGAAGCAAAGCAGCTGTACGAGGACCAGTTCATCTTCTGTGAGTCCCGGCTGGGGGATAACCCGTCAGCCATCGTCAACGGGGAGCTCATCAACCGCAAGTTCAACAAGGGCACCGGCATCAAGGCCATCTGTGATGATCTGGGGTGTTCGCTGGCCGATACCATCGGCTTTGGCGACAGCGACAATGACCTGCAGATGACCGATGTGGTAGGCATCAGCGTCTGCATGGCCAATGGCTCTGACAACCTGAAAAAGCTCTGCGACCGCATCTGCCCGGCTGTGACGGAGGACGGCGTGGCAAGGGAGCTCAAAACTCTGGGCCTGATCTGAGAGCAACCCTCCACAAAAGAAGAGATGATAACAAGAAATTCCCGCTCCATCGAGCGGGAATTTCTGTTAGAGAGGGTTATTTCTGATGGACTGCCTTGTGATATACCGCGTAGGCGATCACGGCAGAGAGGGCCTCTGTGATCCAGAAGGCGTGCCAGACACCGGTAGGGCCCATGCGGCCGCACAGCACCCACGCAATGGGCATGATGAAGATGATGTAGCGGCAGAGGGAGATGACCAGCGAGGGCACGCCCTTGCCCAGACCCTCCAGCGCGCCGGAGGAGGTGGTAGACACTGCCGAGACGATGAACCCCAGGCAGATGACCCGCAGGGCGGTCTGGCCGATGGCGATGGTCTCGGGGTTAGAGGTGAACAGACCCATCAGCGGGCCTGCAATGGTCAGGCAGAGCAGGGTGCCAATGGCCATGATCCCAGCGCTCAGGCCCAGTGTCAGGTTGTAGAGCCTGGACACACGGCCATGCTCCCGGGCACCGTAGTTGTAGCCCACCAGCGGGCGCATCCCCTGCACGATGCCGTTGGCCGGCAGGTAAAGGAAGGTCTGGAGTTTGTAGTAGATGCCCAGCACCGTCACATAGCTCTGGGAGTAGACCGCCAGCAGGCCGTTCAGGAAGGTGACCAGCAGGCTGGGCAGGGCCAGATTCAGGATGGCCGGTACACCGATGGCATAGAGCTTGCCGTCAAGGGCGGCATCGAACCGCAGGCAGCGGCGGGAGAAGCGGACGGCAACTTCGGTGGTGCAGTAGACATAGAGGTAGACCACAAGGGAAACGGCCTGCCCGATGCCGGTGGCAAGGGCCGCACCGGCAATGCCCAGGGCGGGCACCGGCCCAAGGCCGAAGATGAGGACAGGGTCGAGGGCGATGTTGGTCACGCAGCCGGTGATCAGCGCCACCATGGCAACGTTCATCCGGCCCACGGACTGGAAGATCTTCTCAAAGGCGAGGTCTGCCATGTTGACCAGCGAGAACAGGAACACGATGGTGGAGTAGGTCACACCCATGTCCACCAGAGCGGGATCGGTAGTGAAGCGGCGCAGGAAGCCGGGCATGATGGCAATGCAGAGGACCATGCCCAACACACCGTGCAGCAGGGAGAACATCATGCCATGGGTGGCGGCCCGGTTGGCGTTTTCGTGGTCGCCTGCGCCGAGGTAGAGCGCAATCTGGGCATTGATGCCGATGCCGAAGCCGATGGCCACTGCATTGACAAAGTTCTGGATGGGAAACACCAGCGAAAGCGCCGTCATGGCCTGCTCGCTGATCTGGGCCACAAAGAGGCTGTCCACGATGTTGTACAGGCTGTTCACCAGCATCGAGATGACGTTGGGCAGGGCCATGGAGAGCAGCAGCGGGAATACCGGTCTGGTTTTCATAAAAGTATCGTTCATTTTCATTGCTCCTGAGGGTCAGATTTGGATTTGAAGGCAAAGCAAAAGCCACACAATGGCTTTTGTACCATTGTGTGGCGAAAAGTTGCAGAATGCTGTAAAAATCCACACGATATTTTATTGGTTCAAAGATACCACATCACAGGGATACTTGTCAAGGACTTTTTGAAATAAAAGTATGACTTTTTGCAGTGGGCCCTTGCCCTTGACAAGGGGCGCGGCGGCGGTAAAATAAGAACAGAACGCACAAAAGGAGGATCTGCCATGAAATGGATGATCGCGTCAGACCTGCACGGGTCGGCTTACTACTGCCGCAAAATGCTGGAGGCCTTTGAGCGGGAGGGAGCCGACCGGCTGTTCCTGTTGGGCGACCTGCTCTACCACGGCCCCCGCAACGACCTGCCCCGAGAGTACGCCCCCAAGGAGGTCATCCCCCTGCTGAACGGGAAAAAGGAGAAGCTGCTCTGCGTGCGGGGCAACTGTGATGCCGAGGTGGATCAGATGGTGCTGGAATTCCCCGTGCTGGCCGATTATGCGGTGCTTCCGGTGGGGCGGCGGCTCATTTATGCGACCCACGGGCATATCTATCATGTAAAAAATCTGCCGCCGCTGGCCCCGGGAGATGTGCTGCTGCATGGGCACACCCATGTTCCGGCCTGGACAGAGTTCGGGCAGGGAAATCTTTACCTGAATCCGGGTTCTGTGAGCATCCCCAAAGAGGACAGCCCCCACAGCTACATGACCCTGGAAGAAAACACGATGCAATGGAAAGAGCTGGAAAGCAGCGCTGTTTTCCATGAACTGACCCTTTGAAAAGTCCCCCGGCCGGTCTTGCGGGCAGCTTGAAATTTGCCCACCGGTATGGTATGATAAAACTGAAAACAGATCGGCAAAGTTCCGCAGAGCAGTGCTGTGCGGGGCAGGAGCTTTTTTGTTTCCGCAATGAGTTAGCTAAAACTAACAAAATGACGAAAACAGCGGGCTGGACTTGTGCAGTTTGACAGGGGTGCCCGCAGATACAGTATGGAGGGGACAACAATGATAGAAACGATCCTGAGGGTCGATGGCATGATGTGCGGTATGTGCGAAAGCCACATCAATGATGTGGTGCGCAAGACCGCCCGGGTGAACAAGGTGACTTCTTCCCACACCAAGGGCGAAACGGTCATCGTCTCGGAGCAGCCGGTGGATGTGGAGGCACTGAAGGCTGCCATTGCCGAAACGGGCTACACCGTGACCGGCGTGCAGACCCGGCCCTATGAGAAAAAGGGCTTCTTCTCGTTCCTGAAAAAGTAACAGCCTGGTGTTTCTGGCCGGGCTGATCATGCAAAACAGGAGGTATCTCGTTATGAGGATCTTGGTGTACGGCGCAGGCGTTCAGGGCTGTCAGCTGGCCCACAGTCTGGCACAGAACAAGAAAAATGTGGTCACCCTGTTGGCCCGGGGCGAGTGGAAGGAGGTCATCGACCAGAAGGGCCTGACCATCCGCCACATGCTCCAGCGGAAAACAACGGTGGATCGGATGCAGACAACAGATGTGCTGGCCCCCGAGGATGTGTATGACCTTGTGTTTGTCACGGTGCAGGCCGGGCAGCTGGCCGATGTGCTGCCCATCCTCAAGGCGAACCGGAGCCAGTACTTCATCTTTGTGGGCAATGATCCCTATGCGCAGGAGATGCTGCAGGCCATGCAGCGCCCGGTGGATAAGATCGCCTTTGGCTTCCAGAACAATGCAGGCCGCCGGGAGCATGACCGGCTGGTCAGTGTGCACATGGGGATGGGAATGACCGTCGGCGGCGCAACCGCACCCCTGTCCGGCGCGTTCCGCCTGCGGCTGCAGGCTGCCTTTGAGGGGACTCATTACAAGCTGACCTATTACAGCGATATGGACGAGTGGCTCAAGAGCCACATCGCCTTGATCCTGCCCTGCGCCTATGCCTGCTATGCGGTGGATGGGGAACTTTCCCGCACCACAGTGGAACAGCGCAGGATGATCGTGGATGCCGCCTGGGAGTGCTGTGAGATGCTGAAAGCGGCAGGTGTACCCGTGAACGATGCGGAGAACACCGACCGCTACCGCGAGGGCACCAAACAGCGGAAAAAGACCGAGCGGATGGTCTACTGGATGGCGCAGACGGTCGTTGGGAAGTGGTGCATTTCGGATCACGCCATGCGTGCGGTGAGCGAGATGCAGTATCTGGATGAAGCGTTTGCCGCCCTGCGCGCCACCACATTGGTGGAGATGACTGCCTGGGATGAACTGCGCAGATCCCTGCCCAGAAAGAAGTAAGAGCCGGAAAATGTCCGGAGCATGAGAAAAAGCCTGTCGGTTTTTGCGCTGACAGGCTTTTTTCTATTGGTTCCGTGCCCAGAAGGCGGCAAGCTGCTGCTCCAGCTCTGTGGTGCTGCGCAGGTATTGGAGCTGGTGCCAGTGGCGGGGGAACAGGCGGGTGTATTCGGCGCGGGCAAAGCGGTCGTCCAGCAGAAGCACCACGCCCCTGTCCTCCTGCGTGCGGATGACCCGGCCCGCCGCCTGCAGCACCTTGTTCATGCCTGGAAAGCGGTAGGCGTAGTCGAAACCGGTGCCGCCCGCTTCGTCATAGTAACGGCGCAGGATCTCCTGCCGGGGGTTCACCTGAGGCAGGCCCACCCCCACGATGGCACACCCGATGAGCCGGTCGCCCACCAGATCCACGCCCTCGCCAAAGATGCCGCCCATGACCCCGAAGCCCAGCAGCGTTTTTACGGGGCTTGGGCCGAACTGTTCCAGAAAGGCCGCCCGGGCCGCGTCGTCCAGACCACTCTCCTGGGCCAGCGTTCCGATGTCCGGGTAACGGGCGGTGAAGTCCTCATATACCTGCCGCAGATAGGCGTAGCTGGGAAAAAAGGCCAGATAGTTGCCCACCTTGGCCCGGGCCAGTGCGGCCAGCGCATCCGAGACGGCCTGCACACTGGCCTCCCGGTCCCGGTAGCGGGTGGAGATGCCGGGCAGGCAGTAGAGCCCCAGATGTTCGGGCGGAAACGGGCTTTCCAGTGCCACAGCCCGGGCATCGGGACAGCCCAGCACGGAGCGGTAGTAGCCCGGCGGGGTGAGCGTTGCGCTGAACAGTGCCGCAGCCCGCCCGGCGGCAAGGCTGGCATCCACAAAGGGGGCAGGGTCAAGGCAGAGCAGCTCCCATTCCAGCTCGCTGCCCCGGGCTGTCAGCTGGGTGACAAAATGCGCGTCGTACCGTTCTGCCGCCCGGGTGATATCCTGCACCGCAAAGTAAAGCTCGAGCAGCTGGGCGTGGGCATCGGCCTCCGGGTTGGCCTCCAGCCAGTCCTGCAGGGGGGCCTGCAGGCTGAACAGCAGTCGGAGCAGCTCCTTCGGCAGCTCTTGCAAAAAGACCGTGCCATCCCGCGCCAGCAAAGGCTCCGGCAGCTGGAAGGCGGCTTCTGCCGGTTCGGTGTCCAGAAGGCTGGTCTGTTGGGTGAGATCCTCTGTCGGCGATTCGGTGGGCGCTGAACCCCGGCGGGGGGCCAGCTTCGTTACCGCCCGGTGCGCTTCCAGAAAGCCCCTGTCTGCCTTTGTCAACGCGGTTTTCAGTGCGCTTTTTCCTTTGCCGATGGCCCGTCTGGCATCGGTCAGGCTGCTCTTGCAGAACCGCGCCGAGTACATGGCTCTGGCCCGGTCCGGCAGGTTGTGGGCTTCGTCGATGAGAAAAATGTAGTCGCCCGCCGCATCGAAAAAGCGCCGCAGGTGCACGGTGGGGTCGAATAGATAGTTGTAGTCTCCGATGACTACGTCACACCACTCGCTCAGGTCCAGCCCCAGCTCAAAAGGGCAGACCCTGTGCCGCCGGGCGGTCTCGGTCAGGGCGGCCCGGTCATAGGGGACGGCGCTGTCCAGCAGGTCGGCCAGCGCATCCTTCAGTCGCTCGTAGTAGCCGTTGGCGTAGGGGCAGGCTTCCGGCAGGCAGGCGGGACGGCCTTCAGCATCCTTGCACAGGCAGGCCTTCTCCTTGGCCGAAAGGGTCACGCTGCGCAGAGAAAGCGCCGGGTCTGCCGCCCGCAGACGGGCCAGTGCATCCTCAGCAGCGGCCTGTGTCGTGTTGCGGGCGGTCAGGTAGAAGATCTTTTCCCCCTTGCCCTCGCCCATGGCTTTCAGGGCAGGGAAGAGAGCGCTCATCGTTTTGCCGATGCCGGTGGGTGCCTGGCAGAACAGCCGGGTACCGCCCTTCTGCTCTGCCTTGCCCGCAGCACAGGCGCGATAGACCTCCCCGGCAAGGGCACGCTGCCCGGGACGGTAGGCTGGAAACGGAAATTGCAGGGCCCCAAGGCTCCGGTTCCGGGCTTCCACCCAGTCCAGCTGCCGCCGTGCCCAGGGAAGATACTGCCGCAGTAAGTCGTTGAGAAACGCATCCAGCTCAGCGGCGGAGAAGTGCCGGGTATAGCGGATGATCTCATCGGTGTCGATCTGGTAATAGGTCAGCCGGACATCCAGTGTTTCCAGCTCCCGCTGCTCGGCGCAGATGGCCCCGTAGACCATGCCCTGCGCCCAGTGGCAGGGGTTCATGTCCTCCGTGATGGCATCGGTGGGCGCGGCAGTGGTCTTGATCTCGTCGATGACCACCGTGCCGTCCTCATCGGTAAAAATGCCGTCGGCACGGCCCTCGATGGTGAACCCGATTCCCTCCATCGTCCGCTCTGCCGTGAGGAACACCTCAGCGGCGTAGCCTTCACCCGCCGCCTTCTGGAGCCTGCGGTGGATGCGTGCGCCCTCGTTGGCCCGGTCAAAGCCGGTAAAGCGGCTGTCGATACTGCCAGTGCGGAGCAGGAACTCCACCAGCTCCCGGGCAGAGAGACGGATGGTTGGCATGGGGTTCACTTCCTTTCTCTTGAAATTCTGCGCTTCGGTCAGGCTGTACAGAACAGGGCCTACCCGAGACCCAGGATCTTTTGACAATTTGCTGCAACAGCATTCACCTGGTCAAAATCCACGGCGGCCCGGTAATAAGTCTCCAGCTCATCATGGCAGTTCTTGGCCTGAGCCATCAGGGCGACAGCCTGGTCGATGAGTTCGGAGGCGGCACGGTCGTTGAAGCGCAGGCGGGCGCGGAAGCCGGACAGATTCTCCCGGTCCACAAAGCGGGTGCAGCGCACGGCCTGCACGCCGGGCAGCTGGATGGGATGCCAGAGGTTGTCGGTCAAAAAAGCCAGCCGCAGGGCCGGGATGAAGATGTGGTCGATCTGATCTTCAGGGTGCATGGCGCAGGGGCAGGTGATGATGTGGTAGCCCCGGGCCAGCGCTTCGGCCCGGATGAGTTCCAGCAGCAGGCGGGAGACCGCCCCATAATCATCCCGGAATACCACATACCGGTCGGCCAGCGCTTCTACCGTGCCCCGGTAGAATACCATCCCCTTGGGGGTGATGGCTGAGAGCAGCCGCAGCTCCTCGCTGGCGGTGCCCTCGGTGCGGGGAAGCAGCCGGGTGCAGAGACGCTTGACGTAGCGGCGCACCTTTTCAAAGTTGGCGCTGCAGGCTTCGGCCCGGCGGCTGTCCAGCATCAGGCTGCCCGCCGATGCGATATACCGGGCTGCCCGGCCCCGCAGGGCGGCATTCCGGGCAAACAGGGCCTTGACCTCGTCCCGGTGGGAAGCCAGTTTTCCGGCATCGATGGTGTGGTACAGGCTCACCACCAGCTCATCAGCTCCGGGCGCATCCGGTTCCACCACATGGGGCGCGGTAGCATCGATGATGGCGCGTTTCTGGTCGAGGAAGATGACCCCGTCCAGACTGTCCGGGTCGCTGGCACAGTGGATCTTTTCAATGCGCTGGCCCTGCTGCTCGGCGGCCTGGGCCAGATGCTTCATCAGGGTGGATTTGCCGCATCCCGGCCCGCTTTTGATGAGAAGCATCTGCATCCCGGGCTCCCGGCGCAGCGGCTCAAAATAACCCTTGAAGCCCGCCGGTGTGGTGGCCCCCAGAAAGAAATCGGGGGAACGGCTTTGGATCGTTTTCATATCAGAACACCTCACTTTTGCTTTAGGGTATGCAAAAATGAAGGAAGATGATACTTGGAAACGGCCTTGCCCTCTCAGTCTCGCTCCGCTCGCCAGCTCCCCCAAAGTGGGAGCCCTTGGCAGTTTTTGTGAGCTTCATCTTTCTGCCAAGGCCTCTCCCTTCGGGAGAGGTGGCATTGCGACAGCAATGACGGAGAGGGTGAGCTTGTTAATATGTGTGCCCGCACACCTCGTGAATCTTCTCCCGCAGGGCCACAAAATCCGCAAAGGCGGCGGGTTTGTTCTGCGCCTGCCGGAGCAGGGCAGCGGGGTGGAAGGTGCCCATGAACCACACGCCGTTCTTTTGCACAAAGGTGCCGTGCTCCTTGGTCACGGAGAAATCGGTGCGGATCATCCGCTGGGAGGCGATGCGGCCCAGGCAGACCACGATCTTTGGCTGCAGCAGCTTGAATTGTTCCCGGAGCCATGGCATACAGGCTTCGCTCTCGGTGGGCAGCGGGTCACGGTTCTGGGGCGGGCGGCACTTGACGATGTTGGCAATGTAGCAGTTCTTTTTCCGGTCCAGGTCGATGGCAAACAGATACTTGTCCAGCAGCTGACCGCTGCGGCCCACAAAGGGCAGGCCCTGCTCGTCCTCGCTCTGGCCCGGACCTTCGCCCACGAACAGCACCTCGGCAGTCTGGACACCCTGCCCGAACACCACATGGGTGCGGTCAGTGCACAGCTCACATCTGCGGCAGGCAAGGCACTCGGCCTTTAATGTATCCCAATCCATAGCAGTTTGATCTCCTTGCAGCTGAATGATAATTTATTCACAAATAAAAAATGGTTTTCTCCTAAAATAATAGCACAAAAAGCCAATTTTGTCTTGAACTTTTTGCCGGGTGTGCTAGAATAAAAGAGAAAGGCATCCTTGTGTCCAACAGGCACCCGGATGTGAATATTGGATAGTTAATTCGGAGGTAATCAACAATGGCTGATATGTTCGCACCGCTGGTAGCACAGCTGAAGGCAAACCCCAAGACGATCGTTTTTACCGAGGGCAATGACCCCCGCATCCTGGAGGCAGCCAGCAAGCTGCTGGCCGAGGGCGTTCTGAAGGTTGTCATGGTGGGCAACGAGGCTGAGTGCAAGGCCGCTGCTGCCGCAGGCAATTTTGATATTTCCGCTGCTGAGATCATTGACCCTGAGAACTACGCAGGTTTCGACGAGATGGTGAACACTATGGTCGAGCTGCGCAAGGGCAAGCAGACCGCTGAAGAGTGTACCGCAATGCTGAAGAAGTCCAACTACTTCGGCACCATGCTGGTGAAGATGGGCAAGGCTGACTGCCTGCTGGGCGGCGCTACTTACTCCACCGCTGATACCATCCGCCCCGCTCTGCAGCTGGTCAAGACCAAGAAGGGCGCACACCTGGTGAGCTCCTGCTTCATTCTGGACCGTGACTTTGGCGAAGAGGGCCTGAAGCGCATTGCCATGGGCGACTGCGCTGTCAACATTGATTACACCGATACCGTTGATAAGGCTACCGGCGAGGTCAAGATCGCTGCATCCGCAAAGCTGGCTGAGGTGGCCGTTGAGACTGCCAAGACCGCAAAGCTGTTCGGCATCGATCCGAAGGTTGCAGTTCTGAGCTTCTCCACCAAGGGTTCCGGCAAGGGCGGCACCGTTGCTCTGAGCCATGACGCTACCATCAAGGCTCAGGAGATGGACCCCGAGCTGGCTGTGGACGGCGAGCTGCAGTTTGACGCTGCCGTTGCTCCCGAAGTGGCACAGGTCAAGTGCAAGGGCAGCAAGGTCGCTGGCCAGGCCAACACCTTCATCTTCCCCTGCATCGAGGCCGGCAACATCGGCTATAAGATCGCTCAGCGTCTGGGCGGCTACGCTGCCTACGGCCCCATTCTGCAGGGCCTGAACGCACCCATCAACGACCTGTCCCGTGGCTGCAACGCTGACGAGGTCTACAAGATGAGCCTGATCACTGCCTGCCAGTCCTAACTTTTATTCAGCACTCTGCCCCTTCTGGTGTAATGCCGGAAGGGGCTTTTGTTTTGCATGTTGTTTGATGGTTTTGCCAAAGGCTCCCCCTTTGGGGGAGCTGGCGCAAAGCGCCTGAGAGGGCGAGCCCGCTGCCAGGGCTTGCAATCTCCCCAAAAACATGCTATAATAATCAAGCACAAAATGTGCCATGCCGGACAGCGCCTGCTGCGTGGTTCGGCATACGGATGCGGGCCCTGTACGATGGGGCCGCTGTGAACCAGGTCAGGTGGGGAACCAAGCAGCCTTAAGCGGTGTGTCCCGTGCGTTTCAGTCAGCCTGCATCCGTATGCCGAGTTACGCAAGGCGGGGGTCAACCCCCGTCAGCGCTGCCCGGCTTTTTTGTTGAAAGGGGAGAAGCAGATGTATCGAGCCCTGTACCGCAAGTGGCGGCCCCAGCGGTTTGAGGATGTGGTGGCCCAGCGCGGCATCGTGACCGCACTGCGCAACCAGATCGCCACAGGCCGTGTGGGCCACGCTTATCTGTTTACCGGCGTGCGCGGCACCGGCAAGACCACCTGTGCCAAGATCTTTGCCAAGGCAGTTAACTGCCTGCATCCCCAGAACGGTGACCCCTGCGGTGAGTGCGAGATCTGCAGAGGCATCGACAACGGCAGCATTCTGGACGTGGTGGAGATGGACGCGGCCTCCAACAACGGCGTGGACGATATCCGTGATCTGCGTGATGAAACGGCCTACACCCCCAGCGCCTGTCATTATAAGGTATATATCATCGACGAGGTACACATGCTCTCCACGGCAGCGTTCAATGCCCTGCTGAAAACGCTGGAGGAGCCGCCCGCCCACGTCATCTTTATTCTGGCGACCACGGAGATCCAGAAGGTTCCCGCCACCATCCTTTCCCGGTGCCAGCGGTACGATTTTACCCGCATCGGCCCCGAGGACATCGCCCAGCGTGTGGAGTACATCGCCGGGCAGGAGGGACTGGAGTTGTCCGGCGAGGGGGCGGAGCTTATCTCTCGCCTTGCCGATGGTGCCATGCGAGACGCGCTATCCATTCTGGATACCTGTGCCGGTGTCACGGCAAAGATCGATGCGGACGTTGTCCGCCGGATGGCAGGTGTGACCGACCGGAGCTATCTGTTCCATATTTCGGATGCGCTGGAAGCGCAGGATGCCGCTGCGGCACTGGCACAGCTGGCTCAACTGCGCCAGCAGTCAGTGGATGTGAAGCGGCTGACCGAGGAGCTTATTGCCCATTACCGTGCGCTGATGCTGGCGGCCCTGCCCGGCGGGCAGGCACTGCTCTCGGGTGTATCTCCGGAAGAGGAAAAGCTCTATCTGGAAAAAGGCCCCCGGATGGGGCAGCGGGAGGCGATCCGGGCCATCCGGGCTCTGGGCAACGCTCTGGAGCACATGACCCGTGGCAGTGACCAGCGGATAGAGCTGGAACTGGCCCTGTTCAGCCTTTCGGAGCCGCCCCAGCAGGTGGCGGTACAGGCTGTGCCTGCCGCCCGGCCTGTGGTCCCTGCACAGGAGGCCCCCAGACCGTTTGCGTCGGCACCGGTCAAGCCTTTTGTAAGTGCACCGGCGGTATCGGCTCCCGTGCAGGAACCTTCTGTGGAACCGGCACCGATGCAGCAGTCTGAGCCGGAAACGGTACCTCAGCCCGTGGAACCTCCCAAGGCAGAAGCAGCAGCTCCTGCGGAAGAAGAGCTGCCGCCCCTGCCGGAGGAACCGCCGGTGACTTCGGAGGCTCCGCCCCCTTGGGACGAGCCGGCCCCGGCTGCGCCGCCGCAGAGAGAAGCGCCTCCGGCTCCCGCGCAGGAAGTGTCTGCGGCCCAGCCTCAGCCGGAGCCCAAGCCGGAATATACGGCTGACCCGGCGCTGAACAAGCCCCGCAAGGTGGCGGCAGAGGGGATCAATCCTTTTCCGCAATGGGCAGAGGTCATCAAGCTCCTGCAGGAGCAGGATCCCATGCTCTATACCTACCTGAAAAAGTCCAAGGGTTACTTTGATGGTACCCGGGTGCTTATCGATGGCGGAAAGACCTTCCGGGATTTTATCCGCGCCAACAAGGAAAGCCAGAAGCTCATCAAAAAGCTGATCGCGCAGGTGTCCGGTGTGGCGGTGCCCATCGGCCCCTATGAATCCAAGACGGTCAATCGCGCTTCGGCCAACGCCGAGGAATCCCTCCGCAAGCTGGAACAGCTGGGGCTGGAGGTGTCGATTGAGGATAGTGAACGCAAAAAACGATAAAGAAAAGGAGAACCAACCATGAAAGCAAGAATGCCCGCAGGCTTCGGCCGCCCCGATATGAACTCTCTGATGCGTCAGGCCCAGAAGATGCAGGAAGATATGAAGGCCAAGCAGGCAGAGCTGGAAGCTGCTGAGTACACCGGCAGTGCATCCGGTGAGATGGTCACTGTGAAGATGAACGGCAAGCACGAGGTGCTGAGCATCACCATTAAGCCTGAGGCCGTGGACCCCGATGATATCGAGATGCTGGAAGACCTGGTGGCTGCTGCCGTCAATGCAACCGTCAAGCAGGTGGATGAGACTGCCGAGGCCGAAATGGGCAAACTGACCGGCGGCCTGAACATTCCCGGTCTTTGATCAAAGTGGAGGAGCACCATGGGTTATAATGCAGCCCCGCTGGAAAAGCTAATCGAAGAATTCAGCAAGTTCCCGGGCATTGGGCGGAAGGGTGCGACCCGGATGGCTTATCAGGTACTGAGCATGTCGGATCAGGATGCCGCCGCACTGGCGGGTGCGATCCAGAACGCCCACACCAAGCTCCACCGCTGCCGTGTCTGCCAGAATTATACCGAAGCCGAGCTCTGCCCCATCTGTGCCAGTGCCAAGCGGGACCGCTCTGTCATCTGTGTGGTGGAAACGCCCCGTGACGTGCAGGCATTTGAGCGCACCCGGGAGTACCATGGCATGTACCATGTGCTCCACGGTCTCATCAGCCCCATGGATGGCATCGGTGCCGAACAGCTGACGGTCAAGGAACTGCTGGCCCGTCTGGGGGACGGTGAAGTGAAGGAAGTGATCATGGCCATGAACCCCACCGTTGAAGGTGAGGCAACGGCCATGTATCTGGCAAAGCTCATCAAGCCCCTGGGCATCAAGACCACCCGTCTGGCCTATGGCCTGCCCGTGGGTGCCAGCCTGGAGTATACCGATGAGACGACCCTGTACCGGGCGCTGTCTGGCCGGGGAGAACTGTGATCATTTGTATTTCAAAGCCCTGCGTTTGCGCGCGGGGCTTTGTGCTGTTTATGGGATAAAAAAGAAACACCCGGCCGGGGAAATGAAACAAATTCAAGAAATATAGAAAAAACTCAAAAAAGATGCAAAAAAGTGTTG
>ULPS01046893.1_pt1 | contig 14024 bp, 22 predicted proteins | sample 1953711 | NCBI WGS metagenome assembly ULPS01 (sample SAMEA4835635, study PRJEB28245) | human gut metagenome | biome: gut microbiome; material: fecal sample | place: Denmark | collected 2008 | reverse complement strand
TCCTGGAGGACAACGACGACGTGCAGAACGTCTACCACAACTGGGAGCAGGAGTAAGCGGAACTCGAATAATCACCTTTTTGGGTGTATTTCACTCAAATAGTTGCAGGAACAGGGTGAAAAAGTTATAAAATCGGATTGCTCGAAAATTGCCAAAAGGCGGCAGTTGTGACATACAAGCGAGTTAGGCCGATAAACATTCACCCTTCACCTGTGACAAACATGAGGTGATTATGGTGACAGTACAAGCGGCAATCAAGGAGTATCTGGTGGAGTGTGAGGTAAGGCGCTACACTCCCAAGACAATCAAAGGGTACAGGACGGCACTGAACATTTTCCAGCAAGTCTTAACTGAGATTGGTGTCACAGACATTGAGGATGTGACTATGGCAAGCGTCAAGAAATTTCAGCAGATTTTGGTGGGAAAGAAACACAAGGGTACTTATATCAACAGCCTGCTCAAAGCCTCTAAGAGCTTCATTTCTTACTGTTTTTCAGAGGGAATTGGAGGCTTTAACACCCAAGGCCGTGCCTATCCGTGGGTTAAACAAGACAAGCCCGTTATTAAGGCATTTTCTCCTAAAGATGTGCGTATTCTTCTGGGGAGCTGCAAGGGCAATGACTTTTTGGATGTAAGGGACTACGCAATCATAACCACCTTCTTTGAGACGGGGATACGGTGCGCAGAGCTTTACAGCATCAAGCCAGAGCATATCCACGATGATTACATCCTGATTGCCAATGGCAAAAACCATAAGCAAAGAGTTGTCCCTATTTCTGCTCCGTTGAGAAAAGCAATGCTCAGATTTGACAGAGTGAGGGAAAACTACTTCTCTTACAAAGCAGTTGACGATTATTATTTCCTTTCGTTTCATGGCAAGCAGCTCACCAACAGCGCCGTTGAACATATCCTCAAGCGGCGTGGTGAAGGGATTGATGATGTACGGGTAAGCCCTCATACTTGCCGACATACCTGGGCGCAAGCACAGATTAGGATGGGGACAGACTTATATACCATCAGCCGTCTGCTGGGGCATGAAAACATCCGCATTACACAGATATATCTTGAGAGCTTGCGTGACGAGGACATTATCAAGATGTCCAAAAACAAAAGCGTATTGCAAAACCTATGAAAAATGCGGAGTTGATGAAAGGGGCAAGAGACATGAAAAGATTGCTTTCTTCGCTTTTAGCTGTTTCAATCATGTTCCTGTTTGCTGGATGCGGCGGCGTATCTGATGGAGATTTCGATACCTATGATATTCTGTCTTTCCATCTGGACGAAGATACCCGTGAAGTAGATGATACTTTGGAGGACTTCATTACATACAAGGAAACTTGGACAATCACTAATAATAGCGATAGAACTATATCGGGGATTGCGTTCACGGTTTCCTTTTTAGATGAAAACGACACAATCATAAAATCTGATTCAAGAACGCTTTCCGTTTCTCTGGCTCCAGGCCAGTCATATAATCAGCTTGTATATTCCACTGATGAATATGAGTCCAGCATGGTTACAAATTACGAGTATGAACTTGAAAATGGGCGTGTAATTGGCCTGGATTTGGTTGCGGGAACCTGCGATTACATCAACAATTTATAAGTCGATACATTTAGAACGGTACGGATTTTTCCGTGCCGTTTTTTTTATGCCCTTTTTTGAGTGTGTTGACAAAAATGAGCGCCTTAAACCCGTTGTGGCACAAGGATTTTTCGGGTGCTTGATGTGGTGTAGTAATGGAGAATAATATATGCTTCAAAATTTTTTACAAATAATCAGCAAAATCAATCGAATAATTCTGGACTCAACCTTTGAAGCGCCGATTACAGACGATGCTTCGGAGGCAAGACATTTGGCGTATATATGAGGGAATACGGAGGCTGTGTGCTTCATGGTTTTAGCGCTGTTTGAAAATAGAATGTGCTTAAAACCCGTTGGGACACAAGGCAACGGAGAGCACTTGATGAGGCGCTATAGTGGATAGTAACGCTATGTTTTTGAAAGTCTTTCCCAGCTTTCCCACCGTTGATTAACGGACACTCCCAAGGGCGGTTCACCATTCTAAACATGGGGACAAACCGCTGAAACGACGATGAACAACGGACTCTTCCTTGCCAAAACGATAAATAGCTATAAGGGAAGAAAAATGAACCCATGTCGTTTGTATGTTGAGGGAAGGAATTAAGACGGTTTTTATTTTGATATCAACACTTACAAAAACCGTTGTTCAACGCCTACTACATCTTACGGACAATGAAAAAACGATGGATTTTGTGCTTATTACAGCTGTTCATCAACGGCACTATCTCTACCAAATGAGATAAATAGCTATAAGGGAGCAAAAATGAACCGCCCATAACGCATGAGGAAGAATGTAGCTGATAATGTCAGCAAACACAGCTTGCCGCATTTCAGACGGTATGTTTTTTGAAGTTCAATCTACCCTTTTATCGTTGATAAACGGATTGTTCCAAGGGTGACTTGGCGCTCTAAACATAGGGACAAATCTTCAAAAAGCCGTTGAATAACGGACATTTCCCATCCAAAACGATAAATAGCTATAAGGGGACAAATTCAAAACCATACAAAAAATGCCCAAAATCAGTCGAAAAATTCTGAATTGCCCTCAGCTAACCAATGAGGTTAAACGGGCATTACGGAGGCGGAGAGTTTAGTCATATAGGAAGGAAGAAGATAACACCAAAATAAGGGAAAGGAGCAATGCAAAATGGAATCACGGACTTATGTATGTCGCAAACTCTGGCTGTATGAGTTTTTGACGAAAAAAGGTTTTGTGCCGTTCAAGGTGGCGGTGGACAAGTACGACTGTCGTAAGACGATTTGGCTTTACACCAATTCCCCTGAGCTGCAAGAAGCGGTGGAAGAGTATTACTCTCAGCCATACTTCCAAAACCTTACACAGAAAGGAGAACAGTAATGAAAGAAATTGTGAGTACAGAAAACGGATTCGCCGTAAAGAATGAAAACGGTGAGATTATCAGCACATTTGACAGAGATACTGCGCTGGAGCGGATTCTAAGCCGTAACCAGCATATCAAGCAAGTGCTGGAAAACACAATCAATAACAATCTGTAATCAAAACATTAGTTGCAAAGGAGAAATGAAAATGAGTAACATGAAGAAAAATTCAGCCCTTATCTATGAGGGTACATATCAGGCAATCAACTACATTCCCGATGCAGACGCACAGTTGGAGGCGTATCGGGGCATTATCGAATATGGCTTGTACGGCACTGAGCCACACTCAGAGAATCCGTTTGTGAATATGGTGTATGTCCAAGCTATCCCCTATCTCAATAAGGCAAGAGAGCGCTATCAAAAAGCCGTAGAGAGCGGTAAAAAGGGTGGCCGTCCTACACAAATCGACAAAGAGAGAGTGCAGGAGCTTAAAGAGAATGGTTTGAGCCTTAAAGAGATTGCAGCCGAACTGGGCGTTCCAGAGAACACCGTCAAATCTATCCTCTATCGGGAGGGTGCAAAGGGTGCAAAGGGTATGCAAAGGGGTGCAAACCTTAATGATAATGTTAATGATAAGGTTAATGATAATGTAAATGTAAATGATAATGAGAATGTAAATGAAAAAGAAAATGATACTGTACATGAAAACGAGAAAGAGAATGGTATTGAAGTAGGAGACGACTTCCCATTCAACGACGATGAAGGAGAGGATTTTGACGGGAACCCTGTCTTTGACAGATATGGCTCTACGGACAATCCAGTACAGTATGATGATTTCTCTGGTGAAGAAATTGAAGATGGCGATTTGCCATTTTAATATTTATTTTTGTTTATTTTCCTTACGTCCAAGTAGGTAGCGTGAGGCAGAGCCTCTGCTATCTTCTGGACTGTAAGGTTTGCTCCGTACCGCAGAGCGGTATGGGGCTTTTTTGTTAGTATAGGAAAAACCATAAAGATTATGTACAAATCCATTTCGGGGAAAGGAAGATGTGAAATTGTATAATGTTGAAAAAATTCAGTGGAGATTTAAGGAGGGCAAAAGTTGGTGAAGCAATCGTAATGCAAGTCCTCCAATCTGTTTACGGTAACGATTATGATTTCAATGACGTAAGCGACAATAAAGAGTATTGGCATAAGGGAGACATTGAGATTGTACGGGATGGCAAGAGTAAATATCTTGATGTAAAGATGGACTCCCGCATTGCTCAGACAGGGAATATCTTGTGTGAGGATGAAGTCTATTTTGTAGAGAATGATTCATACCAGCCTGGATGTATCCACTCAGACTATGACTATCTTGCTATCATTTCTGTTGAGTCCAAGCGTATTTGGATTGTCGATAATCACGAGCTGCAAAAGCACTATAAAGAGGGCAGGGAGTTTGCTTGCCGACACGAGGAACAAACGACTTACGGCTATCTGTTCCCGCTCTATAAGGCTCAGAAATATGGCATGATTAAAGCAATCATTGATTATGAGGAACTTGGCGGACACCAGAACAGAGTGTATAACCCTGTCAATGTGTACGATAAGCAAGAGACGCTACCAGAGGCCGTGTGAGAGAATTTATGGCTTTTGGAGTATAGCTGACTATCAAAAATAAAAGGCCGTCAGAGCGGCTTAGAATGCGTTACAGAGGGGGTAGTGGTTTGCTATCCCCTCTTGTGCGTTTAACAATGTAGGAGGTGAGAATGTGGCAAGAAATACTGAAAATTTGAAGGTGCCAACCTCGGAACAAGCTCGTGAGTATGGAAGGAAGGGCGGCAAGGCTTCTGGAGAGGCCAGACGCAGGAAAAAGGAGCTGAAAGAGCTGCTTGAAATTGCCCTCTCTCAGCCTTGTAAGGATAACCCAGATATTGATAACTGGACGGCTATGACGCTGGCCTTGCTGAAGAAAGCCAAGAGTGGTGACACTAAGGCTTATGAGGTAGTGCGGGATACGCTGGGACAAAAGCCCACTGATAAGCTGGAGGCGAATATTGATAGCACCATCAATATCAAGGTTGATGTGGGTGAGTGACTATGGATATTAACCTTACACTCAGCAAAAAGTTATTCGTGCCTAAATTTTACCCGCTCCTTTTTGATTATTCCCACCGCTGGGAGTGCTACATGGGGAGCGCTGGTTCTGCTAAGAGCTATTTTATTACTCAGAAGCTAATTATACGGGCACTGAATGAGAAAATCAAAATCCTTGTGTGTCGGCGTTATGGTACTACTCTAAGAAACACTTGCTTTAGCTTGTTTAAGGATATTTTGGCGAAGTGGAAGCTGACAGAGTATGTAAAAATTAGGGAGACAGATTTCACCATTCGATTTCCTAACGGCTCAGAGATAATCTTCATGGGCTTGGACGAAGAAACAAAATTACTATCCTTAAATAACATCGGGGCAATCTTCATTGAAGAAGCGTATGAAGTCCCAAAGCCGATTGTGGAGCAGCTTAACTTGCGTTTACGGGGAAATACAGAAAATCAGCAAATTTTGATGGCCTGGAACCCCATTAACCGTAACCATTGGTTATATGACTTCTGTGAGGTAAACCCGCCTCAGTCGTTCATTTATTTACACTCTACCTTTAGGGACAACCCTTTTCTTAACGCTCAATATATCAAAGAGCTTGAGGAAATGTACACACGCAACCCGGCCAGAGCAAGAATCTTCTGTGATGGCTTGTGGGGCGTGGACTCTGAGGGGCTTGTAATTACCAACTGGCAAGAAAAAGAGTTTAATCCGATGGAGCTTGCAGCCGCTGGGCTTGAACATAGAGCCGGGATGGACTTGGGTTGGATTGATAAGAGCGCAATCATTGACACGCTCTATGATAGGGACAACCACACAATTTATGTGTTCAATGAGTTTTACAAAAGCGGGTGTCAACTGTCAGAGCTGGCTACGGCTATTAAGGATATGAACCTACACCGTACTAAGGTGTTTGTGGACGCAGCAGAGCCACGCAGTATCCAGTTTTTCAAGAATGAGGGTATCAGGGCTGAGGCTTGCGCCAAGGGCAAAGACAGCGTAAAAGCTGGGCTTATGTTCTTGCAGGACAACATGATTATTGTACACCCAAAATGCAGGAACTTTATAAATGAGCTGGAAAATTTCTCATATATCAAGAGCAAGCAAACCGGCGAATGGACAGAAGACACCACGCACGAGTGGAGCCACGCCATAGACGCTTGCAGATACGCTTACAGCGATATTTATACGAACACTAAACTAAAAACCATGAGCAAGACAGCTCTTGGATTGTAAGGAGGCTAACAATGGCTGTTGAATATCTGTATGACTGTATCTATCTTACACCGGGACAGGATACGGGCATTTCTGCAACTATCACCGATGGTAACGATGAGCCTATTGCCACTGGTTGCAGCATGGTTTTGTACGACGAAAACGACGAAGTGATTATTACCGTGGACGGTAAATATATTGCGGAGTTAGGCTCATGGCAGTTTGATTTTAAGGCGGCTGATACAGCGGCTCTCTCTGGACGGTATTTTTATGCAATTTTGCACGATGGGGAGAGTTTGTGCTTTAAGACACCGATTTATTTTGAGTAAAGGAGGGGCTAAATGGGTATTGAACTCAAGAGCAAGGCTGGCTCTGTCAGCGTCCATCAATCAATGCTCAAGGGCGATGATGGAGGCTATTACACTCCCTCTGTTGATGCGGATGGCAATTTGACATGGACTCCCTCTGAGAGCGATATGCCCCCTGTTGCTGGGGCTAACATCAAGGGCGAAGACGGCGCTGATGGTGCGCCTGGTAAGGACGGTGCTCCTGGCAAGGATGGAAGTCCAGGTAAGGACGGTGTAACTCCCCATATTGGAGACAATGGTAATTGGTACATCGGAGATGTAGACACCGGCAAGCCCTCCCGTGGACAAGACGGGCAAGACGGCGCTCCGGGAAAAGATGGTGTTGACGGCGCTCCAGGCGCTCCAGGAACCCCCGGAAAAGACGGTAAGGATGGTGCTCCCGGTGAAGATGGTGTAAGCCCTACAGTGGAGATTACGGCCATTGACGGCGGTAATAGAGTGAGTATCACCGATGCCGAAGGTAGTTCGAGCTTTGATGTTATGAATGGTACGGACGGCGCTCCTGGTACTCCTGGGGCTGACGGAGCAGACGGCCATACTCCTATCAAGGGCGTTGACTACTGGACAGAGGAAGATAAGGCGGAAATGGTGGCTGATACGATTGCAGCACTGCCCGTCTACAATGGGGAGGTGGTGTCCGATGCCTAATATTCAAATCAACATTTCCGATAACGGTACAACCACCCTGGCAACTGCTGGAAAGTATTGTGATAGGAATGTAGATGTTGTGGTTGATGTGCAAGGCGGCGGTGGAGATTTACCACCAGAGGCGTTCAATATTACTGGGAATTGCGACTATCTGAACTATAACGGTAATTGGGATTGGTTTTTCAATTCTTATGGTAATAATGTGACTATTGAACCAAGAAGATGCATATCTTGGTTTAGTTCGAGCAATATAGTGGATTTTAAGCCTAAAATTATAATCGGCGCAACTGCAAACGAGGCCAGCAGTATTTTTATGGGCATGAAAAGTCTTGAAACAATATCTGGAAATATTGAAATTCAAGATGGTGCTGAACAATGGGCATATTTAGTTTCGCTATTTAATGGATGCTTAAACCTAAAAGAAGTACCAGATGCTGTCGAAACTATGATTGCTATCAATACAGCATCAAATGCAAGCTCTATCTTTAATGGTTGCGCCTCTCTCAGAACTGTAAAACAAAGCATACTGGAATGCCTTTCCAATAAATCATCGTTGAACAATTTATTCGTCCAATGTTATGTGCTCGACTATATTATTGGTTTCCCAGTTACAACAAAGACTGTCACATATAATATGTTAAATAATACATTTTCTTCTTGCGGTAGAATAAACAAATTAACTTTTGCAACTAATAACGGCGTTGCAAAGACGGCTCAAATGAAAAGTCAAAACATTGATTTGTCAAATAGAGTTGGTTGGATTTTTACTGATTCGTATATTGGTGACAACAGTGGAATTACATCGGCCACAAAAGTAACTGATGATGTGACATACCAGGCACTTAAAGATAACCCAGATTGGTGGACAACCAATGAAAATTATAGCCGCTACAACCATGACAGCGCCGTAGAAACCATCAACAGTCTACCCGATACATCGGCCTATCTTGCAACCTCTGGCGGTACTAACACAATCAAATTCAGAGGCGAGGCCGGTTCTCTCACAGACGGCGGGGCAATCAACACACTGACAGCAGAGGAAATTGCAGTTGCTACGGCTAAGGGCTGGACTGTGACACTGGTTTAAGGGGGATACTACAATGATTTATAGCGACTTTGTTCTCACCCGCTATGATGCGGATGAAGGAAAGACTTTTGATTGGAAAGAGCCTCATTATACAGAGGATGAGCACGGCGAACAGGTGCAAGAGCATCTTTACGCCAAGACTTTGTTTATTGGTGGCACTGATTCCATTGAGAATTACGTTGAGGTGGATGAGAGCGGAAATGTGACAGAGCTTACAGCTCCAGAGGATGCGACTGAGGCTGACTATGTTGCCGCTCTGAAAGAACTGGGGGTGGAATGATGAAGAGACAAGACTTGATTGAAAAGGTTGCCGCTGTCAAATCCGAAACCCAGGCCGCACTTCAACTTGTGTATGATTCTCTCAACCACGGCCAACAGAAAAAAATTCTCAAAAATGCCGATGTCAAAGCCTTGTTTGACAGATACGGCGTTGTTTATGAGTAAGGGGTGATGTGATGTTTTGTATTAACCGTGATACGGAGCTGACAACCGACTTGCTCACAAGGATGATTGGGAAATTCATTACCAATGAGCAACCAAAGCTCCAAAAATGGAAAAACTATTACGATGGTAAGCACATTATCTTGAATAAGAGCTATGCTGACGCAAGTAAGGAATGCAACCACATCGTCACCAACTACTGCAAGATTGTCACTGATACATATAGTGGGTACATCGTGGGCAAGCCTGTAAGCTATGTGAGCAACCAGAATATTGACGACGTTCAGGAAGTCATCAACTACAATGACTCTGACTCTGAGGATATGCAGTGGCTCACCAATGCGCTTATCTACAATGTGGGCTATGAACTCCAGTGGATTGATAAAAATGCTCAGGTGCGCTATTCACAAGTAAATCCTCTCAATGCTTTCGCAATCTATGATAATACTCTGGATTGCGAGCTTCTTTATTTTGTGCGCTGGTACAACACCGACGCATTCAATGAGAGCGACATTTACAATGTGGAGGTTTATTCTGCCGATACGGTAAAAACCTATGAGGCGCACGGTTTGGGCGGCGCTCTTACTCTTATCAGTGAGGTGCCTCACCACTTTGGGGATGTCCCTGTCAGTGTGTTTAGGCTCAACGAAACTGGTGACAACATTTTCAACTGTATCATTTCACTGAATGATGCCTACAATGAGCTGCAAAGCTCTGAGATTGACGATTTTAGCGCATGGGTTGACGCATATCTCACCCTTACCGGCGTTGATGCAGAGAATGAAGACATTGCCGCTATGAAAGAAAGCCGTGTTCTTCTGCTTCCTACCGGCGCACAGGCCGGATGGCTCACCAAAAATGCCAGCGACACACAAATTGTCAATATGCTGGACAACATCAAAAAGAACATCTTTAAGGTAACTGCTTGCCCGGATATGGCGGATGAAACATTCCTTGCCCAGAGCGGCACAGCACTTTCCTATAAACTTGTTGGGTTTGAAAATGTTGCCTCTGGAATTGTGGCTCAGTTCACAAAGGCGCTTCAGCGCAGAATTGAGCTTATTTGCAATGTTCTCAATCTCAAGGCCAGCGACGCTGTTTGGCGTGATATTGGCATTAGATTTGTCCGCAATCTTCCTGTCAACCTGACAGAGACAATCCAGCTCATCAACTCCCTCAAAGGCACTGTGAGCGACGCTACACTGCTTGCGCAGCTTCCCTTTGTGGATGATGTACAGGCGGAATTGGAGGCCGTACAGAAGCAGAAGGAGGCGAATATGAGCCTCTTTACTTTCAACCAGGTTGAAGATGAGGAAGAGGATGATGTGTAATGGACAACCTTACCTATTGGCAGACTCGTACACTTAGGACACAAGAGAGGCTTGCCAAAAAGACTGAGAGTGATGTCAAAAAACAGTTGGTAAAGTATTATCGTAAATCCGCAGAGCGGATTATCAAAGATTTTGAGGCGTTATATGACAAAATCCAGGCAATGAAGGACGCTGGCAAGGAACCAACCCCAGCAGATTTATATAGGCTTGATAAATATTGGGAAATGCAAGGACAGCTCCAACACGAGCTTCAACGCCTTGGCGATAAGAGCATAGCGTCTATGCAGAAACGCTTTTTGGAGCAGTACATGGATGTGTACAAGTCCGTGAGCCTCCCAAGCCAAGTTATGTTTGCCACTATGGATAAGGCGCAGGCGCAGCAGTTGATTAACTCTATCTGGTGTGCCGATGGCAAGTCATGGAGTGAACGCATTTGGGATAATACAAAACTGTTGGGAGAGACATTGAATGAAGAGCTTGTGCACTGTGTAGTGACTGGCAAGAAAACAAGCGAGTTGAAGAAACTGTTGCAAGAGAAATTCAACGCAAACCATTACTGCGCTGATAGAATTGCACGGACTGAGATTGCACATATCAATACACAAGCGGCACAACAGCGATATAAAGATTATGGGGTTAAAGAAGTTGAGGTATGGGCTGACAAGGATGAGCGGCGTTGTGAAATCTGCGGTAAGCTCCATAAAAAGCGCTACCCAGTAGATGGCCGGATGCCTGTTCCAGTACATCCCAACTGTCGATGCACCATAATCCCAGTAATTGAATAACCAGCAAGGAGATAGGCTTTACAGTCTATCTCTTTTGTCATTTAGGGGGTTGGACGCTAACTAACAACCTACAAGATTTGTCAAGGGGCGCTCGTGAGGCGCAACTTAGGAGGTAATTTTAATGGCTGAAAATATTGAAAACACCGGTGTTGTAACTGAGACTCAGACTACCGAGACTCAGACTGAGGAAACCAAAACCTACACGCAGGAGGAAGTGCTTGCACTACTCCAGAGCGAGACTGATAAGCGTGTCTCTCAGGCGCTGAAGACACAGCAAAAGAAATATGAAAAGCAACTCTCCCTGTCGAAGCTGGACGGCGATGAGAGGGCTAAGGCTGAAAAGGACAACCGCATTGCAGAGCTGGAGGAACAGCTTGCCGCATTTCAGATTGAGCGTAACCGCTCCGAGCTGAAGAGCGTTTTGTCAAGCCGTGGACTGAGCGCCGAGTTTGCTGACATTATCAGCATTTCTGATGATATTGAGGCTTCTCAGGCCAATATCGACAAGCTGGACAAGCTGTTTAAGGCCGCTGTAAAGGCGGAGGTTGAAAAGAGACTGGCTGGCAATGCTCCCAAGGCAAACACCACTACAAGCGGTGAGATTACCAAGGAGAGCGCCAAAAAGATGAGTTTGGCTGAAATCAATGAGCTTGCGGAGAAAAACCCGGAGCTTTATGCCAAGCTCTTCAACTGATTTATATTGGAGGTAAATAATTATGGCTAACACTGTTTTTGCTAATAAGGTTATCGAAGCTAAGGCTAAGGATTTGCTGACTACTGCTGTCAATACCCGTTCCCTGATGACGGTTGACAACTCCCTGGCTCAGAATCCCGGTATGACTAAGACTATCAATGTCTACACCTACTCTGGCACTGCCGAGGAACTGGCCGCTGGTGTGGGTAACACTTCTACTGCCCGTGGCAAGATTACTTACGCTGGCACTGACTACACCGTGAAGATGGTGCAGCAGGCTTTTGATTATCTGGATGAGGATTTTATGAAGGATAACACCATCGTTGACAATATGCTCAAGGGCGCAAATCAGGTGATGGTGAACAAGATGACTGCTGACTTCATTACCGAGTGCGGCAAGGCCACTCTGAGTTCTGAGTTCACCAACTTTGGCTACGATGCCATTGTTGACGGTATCTCTACTCTGAACCTGGAGGACGAGAGCAAGCTGTTCCTTGTCATTCCTAACGCTTGGAAAGCCTCTCTGCGTAAGGATGCGGATTATAAGGCCGCTCAGATGGGACAGGTTATCTACAACGGACAGGTTGGTACTATCTGCGGTATCCCCGTGATTTGCACCAAGGCTCTGACTGATAAGGCTTATGTTATGACTAACGAGGCTGTCAAGCTCTTTATGAAGAAGGACGTTGAGGTTGAGCAGGACAGAGACGCTGATAAGCGTACCAACAGTGTGTATCTGCGTACTGCTTACATCTGTGCTCTGGTTGACGCAACCAAGATTTGTGAGCTTTCCAAGAAAGCTGCTTGATTTCATAGTTCCCAAAAGTGCGGGGGTGGGGGCTGTTCCCTGTCCCCGCACATGATTTAAGGAGGGATTGACTATGATTGACGAAATTAAAGTTATGCTTGGCGAAGCAAGCGAAAACTTCACAGACGCTCAAATTGGCCTTGCTCTGAAACACGCTTTGGCAGAAGTCGAAGCATATTGCAAGCGCAAGGTAGATTATGAGCTGCAAATTTGTGCTGAAAAGATTGCGGTTATCAAACTGAATCGAATGAATACGGAGGGGCTTGCCTCTCAGTCTTACAGCGGAGTGAGCGAAAGCTATATTGACGGCTATCCTGCGGACATTCAAGCCGTACTGGATAGGAAACGCAAGATTACAGTATTGGGGTGATTGCATGATTGGTGTATCTATGCGTCTTTATGACTACTACACCTATGGGGACGATGACGGCTACGGCCAGCCCACACTTTCACCCACGGTACAAGGAACTGTAAAGATGGCGATTTTTGTTACTTCGCAAACCATCCAAGACAACATCAACTACAAGGACGCAACCTACATTGGCCTGACACACGCTGATATGGATGACACCTATGTTATCCAGTATGGCGACAAAAAGCTGAAAGTGCTTTATGTGCAGACACAAGGGCGATTCCACCAGATTTTCATGGGGGAATTGTAATGGCGATTAAATTCGAGGGGTTAGAAAATGTCTTGGACGGGATTGAGAAGATTGGCGATACCAGCAGACTTGAAGGGGCAATCGGTAAGGCTTGTGCGCTCGTTGAGGCTGAGGCCAAAAAGAAAGCCCCGAAAGACACGGGAGCGCTTAGACGCAGTATTACCAGTAAGGTTGATACCAGCGGGAGTGACATCGTGGGCATTGTCTACACTCCCCTTGAATATGCGCCTTATGTTGAATACGGTACTGGACTTTTTGCGGAAGAGAGAGGCCGTAAGGATGTGCCGTGGTGTTATCAGGACGATAAGGGTAACTGGCATACCACATCCGGGCAGAAGCCGCAACCGTTTATGCGTCCAGCGCTAAATGAAAACCGTGAAAAAATCGCACAACTGATTAAGGAGGGCATCAGCGATGATTGACTATCACACTCAGTTGGTTGCCGCCCTTAGTAGTGTGCTTCCAACACATTATGAAATGACGCTGAAAAGCGGTACGAAAGTACCCTGTATCAGCTACATGGAGATGAACAATTATTCATCTGCAAATGGCGATACGCTTGGATACAGCTACATTAGCTACCAAGTTAAGGTTTGGGCTAATGACATCGCTACTATCCAGAAGTACGCAACACAAGTTGATGCAGTTCTCCGTCCGATTGGATTTACGAGAATTTCAAGCGGAGAACTGTACGACAACAACAGCACAATGATTCAAAAGGTAATGACTTTTGAGGCATTGGCTTCTGAACAATATTAAGGAGGTAAATAACTATGGCTGTTATTTCTAAGGGAATTAAACTCTCTTATAAGGCAAGCTCTGAGGCTCCCAGCTATACAGATTTGACTAATCTTCAGGACATTCCTGAGCTGGGTGGCACCAGTGAGTCTATTGAGATTACCACTCTGGACGATGCTGCCCATATGTACACTGACGGCATTCTGAATTATGGCGATAGCCTGTCTTTCACTTTCCTCTATG
>ULPS01040035.1_pt1 | contig 14072 bp, 10 predicted proteins | sample 1953711 | NCBI WGS metagenome assembly ULPS01 (sample SAMEA4835635, study PRJEB28245) | human gut metagenome | biome: gut microbiome; material: fecal sample | place: Denmark | collected 2008 | reverse complement strand
TCCGGAAATATTGTTCAACAAACATAGGAAAGAACCAAAAACTTGTTGACAATTCTGTAAAGTTCATGTATAGTGATACTTGCCCGTCGGGAAAACGGCGGGCAGAATGAAAATGCGATAGTGGCGTAGTTGGTAACGCGCGACCTTGCCAAGGTCGAGACCGCGGGTTCGAGCCCCGTCTATCGCTCTCTGATTTAAAGAAGAAGTCCAGTAAATACGGGGCTTCTTCTTTTCTTTTGTCACAGGAAAGTGATTACAGACTGATTACAAGGGGAATACAGCGGGAATACAGATGGCTTCCGGACTGCAGGGGAGATTCTTAAATATTTCTGAAGTACGTTCCTTTTTCCGGCTGTATTGTGGTATACTGAAACACATATTGAAATGATGAAATGAGGCAACCGCAATGATGCCGGGCTGGACAATAAGCAGTCTGTACAGCCGGAGAGGCTCCCGGAAAGGAGCATGATACATGGGAAAAAAGACAGAAAACGAAATGGAGCAGATTCAGAAGGGGCTGGAGCAGTTCCTGGAGCGGGAGGTGGATGGAGTCAGGGAGAATTCCCGGTCTGAGGAAGAGGAAAAGCTCCGGTCACTGGATGCTGAGGATGGCGAACAGGAGCCGGATCCTTTCTGGGAGGAAGAGGATTCCCAGCGGGAGGAGGATTTTCTTCCGGAGGAAGAGGATTTTCAACAGGAAGAGGAGGATTTCTCCCCGGATGAAGAGGAGGATTTTCTCCGGGATGAAGAGGATGATTTCCGGCCGGAAGACGGGAAGGAAGCTTTCGCGAAAAGGGAAAGGACTGCCCGCAGGGCGTCGGAGGATGGGAGCATGGGAAAGCGCAGAGAACGGAAAGAGGAAAAGAAGGGCGGCAGAGCCGGAATACATGATTCAGAAAAAAAGAAGAAAAAGCATTCCGGCCTGAAAAAGCTCCTTGTGGTTATTCTGATCCTGCTGGCGCTGTTTTTTGGTGGGCTGTATCTGGCGGTGGGATTCGTATATGACCGGATGAATTATGCGGAGGGCGAAAGCGGGCCGCTGAAGGAGGACGGTGTGACGAGTGTGCTGCTGATCGGAAGCGATTCGAGAACGTCGGGAACAGAAGGGCGGTCTGACGCCATGATCCTGATCACCATCAGCGACCGGACGAGAACGGTACACATGACCTCGCTGCTGCGCGACATGTATGTGGAGATCCCCGGGCATGAAGGAAACCGGCTGAATGCGGCTTATGCTTATGGCGGTCCGGAGCTCCTGATGGAGACGATCAATCAGAATTTCGGAACGGAGGTTTACCATTATGCGGTGGTGAATTTTGAGGCCTTTGCCAATCTGGTGGATGCCGTGGGAGGCGTAGAGCTGGAACTGACCAATGAAGAGGTGCAGTGGGTAAACGCCTATCTGAATGAGTATAACGAGCTGAGGGGCGTACCGATGGAAACGGATTATCTGGATACCTCACTTTCGGGAAATATTCATCTGAACGGCGCGCAGGCGCTGGCTTACTGCAGGAACCGGTATATCGGAACGGACTTCGCACGGACGCAGAGACAGAGAAATGTGCTTTCTGCCGTGTTCCGGAAGCTTCCGGCAGCTGTGCTGACCAATCCGGACGGGCTGATTAACGGCCTGTTCCCGAATCTGACCACCAATCTGACGCAGGGAGAGTGCATGCAGCTTGCACTGATGGCCGCAAAGCTCATGACCTATGACATCGTGCAGGACAGCCTGCCGCTGGATGGGACCTATTCTAACGCGTCGATCCGGGGAATGTCAGTGCTTCAGGTGGATTTTGACCAGAACAGGGCATATCTCAGAAGGGAAATATACGGAGAGAAATAAATTTGCCGCTGCCGTCATACCATGTTATACTGGGTATGGGCAGCGGCTTTTTTTGTACAATAGCAATTTCAGTTCCTATTGAATAAAAAAGACATTGATGCGCACTCAGCGCGCACACTTTTTTGAAGGCAGGAGGAATGGCAAAGGGTCTGCGCTGTTTGCATTGCGGGGGAAAGGAAGGGAAGGATATGAAGCTTGTTTTTATCGGAGCGGATCATGAAGTGACAGGGAGCTGTCATTATCTGGAGGCTGCGGGAGTGCACATGCTGGTGGATAAGGGCATGGAGCAGGGAATTAATCCCTTTGAGAATGCGCCGCTTCCCGTGCCGGAGGCGCAGATCGATTATGTCTTTCTGACCCATGCCCATGTGGATCATTCGGGCATGCTGCCGCAGCTGTATGCGAGAGGGTTCCGCGGGCAGATTTTCGCAACGCGGGCGACGGCACAGCTCTGTGATATCATGCTTCGTGACTGCGCGCACATCCAGCAGCAGGAGGCGGAATGGAAGAGCAGGAAGGCGAAGCGGCACGCGGGAGCGGAGGTGTATGAGCCGCCTTATACGATGAAGGATGCGGAAGGGGCCATTTCTCTGCTGGTGCCCTGCGATTATCAGAAGGAAATTGAGGTCTGCGAGGGGGTGCGGATCCGGTTTACGGATATCGGGCACCTGCTTGGCTCCTCCAGCATTGAGATATGGCTGAAGGAGAACGGGATTGAGAGGAAGCTGTGCTTTTCCGGAGATGTGGGAAATCTCAATCAGCCGCTCATACGCAATCCGCAGAAGACGGAGAGGGCGGATTATGTGATCATGGAATCCACCTATGGGGACCGGCTGCATGAGGCCGCCCGTCCGGACTATGTGAAGGACCTGGCGGGTCTGATTCAGGAGACCTTCGACCGGGGAGGAAACGTGGTGATCCCTTCCTTTGCGGTTGGCAGAACCCAGGAGGTGCTGTATATTCTCCGGAAGATTAAGGAAGATAATCTGGTGACGGGGCACGGTGTTTTTCCGGTCTACGTGGACAGTCCGCTGGCGGTGGAAGCGACGGAGATTTTTGAGCGCAATGTATATGAATGCTTTGACGAAGAGGCGATGGAGCTGGTGCGGCAGGGAATTAATCCTCTTTCCTTCCCGGGCCTGAAGCTTTCCATCACCAGCGACGAGTCAAAGGCCATCAATTTTGACGAGACGCCGAAGGTGATCGTATCCGCGTCAGGCATGTGTGAGGCGGGACGGATCCGGCACCATCTGAAGCATAATCTCTGGCGGCCGGAATGCACGATCCTGTTCGTGGGCTATCAGTCCGTCGGCACTCTGGGAAGAAAGATCCTGGAGGGCGCGGAGGAAGTGAAGCTGTTCGGAGAGACGGTGGACGTGAGAGCGGCCATCGTGGCCTTTAAGGGGATGAGCGGACATGCGGATAAGAAGGGGCTGATCGACTGGCTGTCCGGCTTTGAGGAGAAGCCGCTCCGCGTCTTTATCGTACATGGGGAGGATTCGGTCTGCACTGCCTTTGCCGGGGAATTGAGCAGGGAGCATGGCTACCGGACATACGCGCCCTACAGCGGCACCCGGTTTGACCTGATCAATAATGCCTTTGAATACGAGGCGGAGCCGGTATGGAGGGAAAAGACAGCAAAGGCTCCGGCGGCGAAGAACAGCGTATACGCAAGGCTGGAGGTGGCGGGAGCGCGTCTGCTCGTGGTCATCCGGGACGCGAAGGGAATGGCAAACAAGGATCTGGCCCGGTTCGCGGATCAGATCAACGCGCTCTGCGATAAATGGAAATTATAACCCGGAGGACGGCACGGATGAAAGCTCGTGCCAAAGAATGGCTGATGCCATTCTTTTCGGGATTTTGGGGCCGCCTTCGGCGGCGTGGAGGAAATATGAGTCTGGCAGACATTACTTTTATCAATATGTGTAAGGACATCCTGGAAAACGGAACGAGTACGGAGGGGGAGAAGGTCCGGCCGAAGTGGCCGGACGGAACTCCCGCCTATACGATCAAGAAATTCGGGGTGGTGAACCGATATGATCTTTCAAAGGAATTTCCGATTCTGACGCTGCGGCGGACCGCCTTAAAGAGCGCAACGGATGAGATGCTCTGGATCTGGCAGAAAAAGTCCAACAACATCCATGACCTGCACAGCCATATCTGGGATGAGTGGGCGGATGAGGACGGCTCCATCGGAAAGGCCTACGGGTACCAGCTCGGTGTGAAGCATCAATATAAGGAGGGGATGATGGATCAGGTGGACAGGGTGCTCTATGATCTGAAGCACAATCCCTTCAGCCGGCGGATTCTGACGAATATCTATGTGCATCAGGATCTGCATGAGATGAATCTCTATCCCTGTGCCTACAGCATGACCTTCAATGTGACGCAGAAGAAGGGGGAGAGGAGGCTTACGCTGAACGCGATTCTGAACCAGAGGTCTCAGGACGTGCTCGCGGCGAATAACTGGAATGTGGTGCAGTATGCAGTGCTGGTTCACATGATCGCTCAGGTGTGTGACATGAATGTGGGTGAGCTGGTGCATGTGATCGCGGATGCGCATATTTATGACAGGCATATTCCGATCATTAAGGAGCTGATTGAAAGAACGCCCTATCCGGCACCGAAGTTCTGGCTGAACCCGGAGGTGAAGGATTTCTATCAGTTTACCCGAAACGATGTTCGGGTGGACGATTATGTGACGGGAGAGCAGATCCGGGACATCCCGATCGCAATTTAGGACAGAGCGGGAAAACGGCGGAAAAACAGGAAGGAAACGTACGAAAATGAATATGATAGTAGCTGTAGATGAAAACTGGGCGATTGGCTGCCGGGGCGATCTGCTGGTGCGGATCCCCGCGGATCACAAGATGTTCCGTCAGGAGACGCTTGGAAAGGTGGTGGTTCTCGGAAGGAAAACCATGGATACTTTTCCCGGGGGACTTCCGCTTGCCGGCCGGACAAACATCGTTCTGACCAGAAATCCGGATTACCGGGTGAAGGATGCCGTGGTGGTGCATTCGGTGGAGGAGCTCCTTGAGGAGCTGAAAAAATACGCGGATGAGAGCATCTATGTGATCGGCGGGGAGAGCGTGTACCGGCAGCTTCTTCCCTGCTGCGACACCGTTCATGTGACAAAGATTGACCGTGTTTATGAAGCGGACGCGTATTTCCCTGATCTGGATGCGGATGAGGAATGGGAGATCGCCGCGGAAAGTGATGAGATGAGCTATTTCGACACCACCTATCATTTCCTGAAGTATGTCAGGAAAACGCGGCAGAACTGAGGCATAAGGGAAAACAGACATAAAGCGGGGACAGCGCAATGATTAAAAGGTATATGACGGATCGAAACATCATTCATGAGGTAGATGAATTCCAGCCAGGCATCTGGGTGGCTCTGACCGCCCCTACGGCAGAGGAATGCAGCCTGGTGGCCCGGACCTATGAGATCGACCCGGCGGATGTGAGAGCAGCTCTGGATGATGAGGAAAGCTCGCGTGTGGATGTGAGCAACGATTATTCACTGATTCTGTTCGATATTCCCACCATTGAATACAGACATAAACGGGAGGCGTATACCACCATCCCGCTGGGACTGATTCTGGTGGAGGAGACGCTGATTACGGTCTGCGGGGAGGAAACGCCGGTCCTGAAGGCTTTTACGGAAAATCTGGTGAAGGAATTCAGTACGAAAAAACAGGTCCGCTTTATCTACCAGATTTTCTGGCGTACCTGCCTGCTCTATCAATCCTATCTGCGCATCGTGGACCGCAGGAGAAAGGAAATCGAGGAGCATATCGGCAACGATACGGAGGACGTGGATCTGATCGATCTGCACGAGCTGGAATCCAACCTGGTGTACTTCGATACCTCCCTCCGGGCGAATAAGGTTGTGTTTGAGCGGCTGGTGCGCTACAACCGGATCAAAAAGTATCCGGAGGATCAGGAGCTTCTGGAGGATGTGGTGGTGGAAAATCAGCAGGCCATCGAGATGACCCAGATCTACCGGGATATCATCAAGGGAACCAGGGAGCTGCTTAGCTCCGTCAGCGATAACCGCCTGAATACCGCCATGAAATATCTGGCCTCCATCACCATTGTCATGGCGATTCCCACCATTATTTCGGGAATCTACGGGATGAACGTGGAGGAAAAGTGGATGCCCTTTGCCAACACGCCTTTCGGCTTCGGCATCATCTGTATGGTGATTCTCCTCATCTGCATCATCGCCATTCGTATTCTGAGGAAGAGAAAAATGCTGTGACGGCCCGGAGACGGCCCGGGCCTGTCTCCGTCAGGAAACCGGGTGAGCGTGCAATTCCGCGGGGCCGGTCTTCAGCCGGAAATTCTGCTCCTGCATGCTCCGTGCATCTCCATGCAAAAAAATACTTTGACGCACGTGGAAATGGTGCTATAATAACAGACGATGTAAAGTAATTTAACGATGCAGCAGAATAAAGTACGGAAAGTGAGGAGTGAGCTGAATGGAAAAGAAAAATATCGACTGGGCCAATCTCGGCTTCGGTTATATGGTAACGGACAAACGTTATGTTTCCAATTACAGGAACGGAGCCTGGGATGAAGGCGTTCTGACGGATGACGCACAGGTGGTGCTGAACGAGTGCGCGGGAATCCTGCAGTATTGTCAGGAGGTCTTTGAAGGTCTGAAGGCGTATACGACGGAGGAAGGCCACATTGTCACTTTCCGTCCGGATATGAATGCGGAGCGCATGATTGACAGTGCGAAGCGTCTGGAAATGCCTCCTTTCCCCAAGGAGAGATTCCTGGATGCCATTGATCAGGTGGTTGCGGCGAACGCTGCCTGGGTTCCGCCCTACGGAAGCGGTGCGACGCTCTATATCCGCCCTTACATGTTCGCAAGCTCTCCGGTGATCGGCGTAAAACCGGCGGAGGAGTATCAGTTCCGCGTGTTCGTTACTCCTGTCGGCCCTTATTTTAAAGGAGGAGCGAAGCCCCTGACGCTGTGTGTCAGCGATTTTGACCGGGCGGCTCCTCATGGAACCGGTCATATCAAGGCTGGTCTGAACTATGCGATGAGCCTGCATGCGGGCGTGACCGCGCATGCCAACGGATTTGACGAAAACATGTTCCTGGATCCCGCCACCAGAACCTATGTAGAAGAGACGGGAGGAGCAAATTTCCTGTTCGTGGATAAAGAGGGAAAAGTAGTAATTCCCAAGTCCGGAAGCATCCTTCCTTCAATCACAAGACGTTCTCTGGTGGTTGTGGCGAGAGATATCCTCGGCATGGAGGTGGAAGAGCGTCCGGTGAAGCTGGAAGAGGTAAAGGATTTTGCCGAATGCGGTCTGTGCGGAACCGCGGCGGTAATCAGTCCGGTTGGAAAGATCGTGGACCATGGAAAGGAGATCTGTTTCCCGAGCGGCATGGACGAGATGGGGCCGGTTGTCAAAAAGCTGTACGACACCCTGACCGGAATCCAGATGGGACGGATCGAGGGACCGGAAGGCTGGGTAAGAAGGATTCTTTAATCTGCCCGGCAGAAGAATGTATTTTCGCAGACAGGAGGGAGAGCCGGAAGGAGGGCTGTTCCTCCTGTTTTGCTGTCCGCCGGCCTGCCGGAAAACAGGAATCCTCCTGTTTTTTCGGCCGTTGGCAGGCGGCATGGAAGTGTGGTATAATGAGCGCGGTGAATGCGGAAAAAGGAAGATTGAAATATGGCTGAAAAGTATGATGTAATTATTGTGGGGGCAGGTCCGGGAGGCATTTTCTGTGCGTACAGGCTGCTGGAGAAGAGAAAAGATCTGAAGGTACTTCTGATCGAAAAGGGAAGGCCTATTGAAAAGAGAGTTTGTCCGAAGCGGAAAACGGGCGTATGCGCAGGCTGCCAGCCATGCGCCATCACGACGGGTTTTGCGGGAGCGGGAGCTTTTTCAGACGGGAAGCTCTCCCTGTCCCCGGACGTGGGCGGAAATCTGCCGCAGATTCTGGGCTATGAGCGGACGAAGGAGCTGATCGGGGAATCCGATGTCATTTATCTGAAGTTCGGAGCGGACACGAAGGTATACGGCGTGGATAAGGAAAAGGAAATCAGGAAGATCCGCCGTAAGGCCATCAATGCGAACCTGAAGCTGGTGGAATGTCCGATCCGTCATCTGGGAACGGAGGAAGGCTATAAAATTTATTCCCGTCTCCAGCAGCACCTCATGGAAGAAGGCGTTTTGATGCGCTTCAATACCATGGTGAAGGAGATCCTGGTGGAGGACGGACACGTGCGGGGCGTGGTGACAGACGCGGGAGAGACCTTCCTTGCGGACGAGGTGGTCTGTGCGGTGGGCCGCGAAGGAGCGGACTGGTTCAAGGATAAATGCCATGAAATCGGTGTCGAGACGGAGCCGGGAACGGTGGATATCGGCGTGCGCGTAGAGGTGCGGGACGAGGTGATGCAGTTCCTGAATGAAAATCTCTACGAAGCCAAGCTGGTCTTCTTTACGCCCACCTTTGATGATAAGGTGCGCACCTTCTGTACGAACCCCTCCGGAGAGGTGGCGGCGGAATATTATGACGGCGGGCTTGCCGTGGTGAACGGCCACGCCTATAAGGCGCAGGAATATAAAACGGAAAATACCAATTTTGCCCTTCTGGTCTCCAAGAATTTCACCAGGCCCTTCAGCACGCCCATTGAATACGGAAAAAGAATCGCGGAGCTGTCCAACATGCTCTGCGGAGGAAAGATTCTGGTACAGACCTATGGAGATTTCAAACGGGGAAGAAGGACTACGGAGGAGCGGCTGTGCCGCAACAATCTGATCCCCACCCTGAAGGACGCGGTTCCCGGAGATCTTTCTCTGGTGCTTCCGCACCGGATCATGGTGGATATCGAGGAGATGATCCGGGCGCTGGATAAGGTGACACCCGGCATTGCAAGCGATGAGACGCTTCTGTACGGAGTGGAGGTAAAATTCTACTCCAACCGTGTGATAGTGGACCGGGATTTTGAGACGAGCATTAAGGGACTCCGCGCCATCGGAGACGGGGCCGGTGTGACCAGAGGTCTGCAGCAGGCCTCCGCGAACGGGCTGAGCGCTGCGGAGAGCATATTAAAGAGGCTTGGTGCGGCTGAATGAAGACGGTTTGAGAACGGTCCTGAAAAGGCTGAGAAAAACAGGGCAGGAAGGCGAAGGATGATCAGACAGAGAGTAAACGGAAGGAAAGCAGAGCAGGGGGCGGACAGACGGGAAAGAAAGGGCAGAGCGGTGGCATTTGTTCTTGCCGTTCTGCTTCTGCTGTCCCTGACAGGCTGTGGAAACGGAGAAACGAAGGACATCGTGCTGACGACCGGGTTCCACAGAGACGAGGTGTTCCGGCTGGCGGATACCTCCTGCAGCCTGGCAGAGGTTATGGTCTATCTGACGACGGAGCAGAATCTGTATGAATCGGTATATGGAAGCGACATCTGGAATGCGGCAGGGGAAGGGGAAACGCTGGAGGACAGGCTGAAGGAAAACGTGCTTGCAAAGCTTTCTCAGATCAAGGCGATGACCCTGCTCGCGGACAGGCGCGGTGTGACGCTCCAGGCGCAGGAGGAAAAGCAGGTGCAGGAAGCCGCCGCGGCCTGGCTGGAATCCTTAAGCGATACCGAAAGGGAAGCTCTTGGCGTGACGCAGGAACTGACGGAAGGAATGTACCGTGACTATGCTCTGGCGGATAAGGTTTACCGTGAAATAATCGGAGACATCAACCCTGAGATCAGCGATGATGAGGCGCGCACCATCACGGTACAGCATATTCTGATCCGCACTGTAACGCATAATGCGGATGGAACAACGACGCCTTTTTCAGAGGAGGAAAAGGCCCGCTGTTATCAGGAAGCGCTGAACGTGCGGGAGGAGGCTGTTTCCGGAGAGGCGTTTGAGTCCCTGATCGAGAAGTACAGCGATGCGGCAGAAAGCACGCTTTCCTTTGGAAAGGGAGAGCAGGAGACAGCCTTCGAGGAGGCGGCATTCAACCTGGGAACGGATGAGATCAGCGCCGTGGTGGAGACATCGGAGGGGTATGAGATCATCAAATGCATCAGCACCTTTAACAGGGAGGAGACAGACCGCAATAAGGAGAAGATCGCAGAGCAGAGACGGGACGAAGTATTCGGACAGGAGTATGATGCCTTCGTGAATTCTCTGCCCCGGAATCTGAATGAGCCGCTCTGGGAATCTGTGGCCATGATCCGGGATGAAGGGATGGATACGGACAGCTTTTTCAAAATTTATGAAGAGTATTTTCATCCGGGAGAGAGGGAAACGGCTGGAGGCGTTTGACCAGAGAGGCGATGAACCGGACTGTTTCCTGACCGTTATCCCGGTCTCCATCCCGTCCGCTGCCTGCGTGCTTGAGGTAGGCGTGGAAGGACCCCTGGATGAGAAAAGTGATGAGAACCTCCCTGGCCGGATTCCCCTCATAATCCGGATAGCGCCGGAGAATCAGCTCCCGGATGCGGCTTTCCAGTTTCCCGATCAGGACACTTCTGCGGCTGCCCGAAAACAGGATTTCCAACAGTCTGGTCTGGCCTGAGAAGGCGCTGAAAATTTCAAGAGTTGCCTGCTCCGGATCGTCAAGAAGGGTATCGGGATGGGGAATGGAGCCGATGATATTGTCGATCAGCTCGTTCTCCATCGATTCGGACAGATCGTACAGGTCCTCATAATGCTGGTAGAAGGTAGCCTTATTGATGAAGGCGGCTTCCGCCAGCTCTTTTACTGTAATTTTTTCAATGGGCTTTCTGGAACGAAGCTCGATAAAGGCATTTCTGATATTCATTCTTGTTCTCTGTACCCGGAGATCCATGATTTTTTTCCTCTTTTCCGACATTTTTGAAAAAAAGTTGAATAAGCGACCTTTCCGCTGAACTGACGGTGGCGGCAGGCGGCTAAAGTGGTTACAATAATCCTAGCAAAATAAACGACTGCAGTCAAATAAACAAAAGTCGTTAGCCGGAGGAAAAGGAGGAAGCTGTCGTCCGTCGGTATGCATCCGGGCGGGCAGGGCAGCAAAAAAGGCCATGGACATGTATGGATTTTATACCGGAAAAATTTTTGACGCATATGAATATCTGGGCTGCAGGCCCGGAAAGACAGGAGCGGTGTTTCGGACGTTTGCCCCGGCTGCGGAACGGATTTCGGTAATCGGTTCTTTCAATGACTGGGAAGAGACACCCATGGAGAAGATTTATGACGGGAATTTCTGGGAATGCCGGATTCCCGAAGCGAAAGCAGGGGATATGTATAAATACCGGATCTGGAGAAGGGACGGAAGCTTCCGGGATCATTGTGATCCGTATGGCTTTGGCATGGAGCTGAGGCCGCATAATGCCAGCTTCATCCGGGATATGTCGGCTTATCATTTTCATGATTCCGGATGGATGAAAAGAAGGAACGACTGTAAGGAGGTGCCTCTGAACATTTATGAAATTCATGCCGGTTCCTGGAGGCGGCCCGCATCCGGGAAGGAATGCGCTTCCGAAAAGAATGAGGGCGAAGAGGCGGAATGGTACCGCTATGACGAGCTGGCGGAGCTTCTGATTCCTTATCTGAAGGAGTGCGGCTATAATTATGTGGAGCTGATGCCGCTGGGAGAGCATCCCTGCGATGAATCCTGGGGCTATCAGCAGACCGGCTTTTTCAGCCCCACCTCCCGTTACGGTACGGCAGACGATCTGAAGAAAATGGTGGATCTGTTCCATCAGAACGGGATCGGCCTGATTCTGGATTTCGTTCCGGTGCATTTTGCGGTGGACGACTATGCCCTTGCGGAATATGACGGCACTGCCCTGTATGAATATCCGCACCGGGATGTGGGAAACAGTGAATGGGGAAGCAGAAATTTCATGCATTCCCGCGGAGAGGTGAGAAGCTTTCTGCAGTCCTGCGCGGATTACTGGCTGAGGGAGTATCATTTTGACGGCCTGCGCATGGATGCGATCAGCAACATGATCTACTGGCAGGGGCAGCCGGAGCGGGGAGTGAATCAGAATGCGGTGGAATTTCTCAGGTACATGAACAGGGGACTGAAGGAAAGGCATTCGGGAATTCTGCTGGCAGCGGAGGATTCCACCAGCTTTCCCGGCGTGACGAAAAGGGCTGAGGAAGGCGGCCTGGAATTCGATTATAAGTGGGATATGGGATGGATGAACGATACCCTGGACTATTTCCGCACGGATCCCCAATATCGGAGCCGGGATTATCATAAGCTGACCTTTTCGATGATGTATTATTATGAAGAAAATTATCTTCTGCCGTTTTCCCATGATGAGGTGGTACACGGGAAGGCGACCATCATCCAGAAGATGAACGGAGATTATGAGAAAAAATTCCCCCAGGCACGGGCGTTGTATATGTATATGTACGCCCATCCGGGGAAGAAGCTGAATTTCATGGGAAATGAACTGGCTCATTTTCGGGAGTGGGACGAGAAACGGCAGCTGGACTGGGAACTGCTTTCATTTCCGCTTCACGATGGATTTCATGAATTCATGAAGGAGCTGAACCGGATCTATCTGGAAACGCCGGCCCTGTGGGCGGGGGATTATGACAGAGATGGATTCGCATGGGCGGACTGTCATGAAGAGGAAAAGTGCGTGTATGCCTTCCTGCGCACGGATGGCAGGCAGGAGCTGCTGGCGATATTCAATTTTTCGGATAGGGAGCAGAGGGCCTTCCCTCTTCCTTTGACGGCAGATGGCCGGGAGAAGGCCGGGGCCGGATCAGAGGAGACCGGGAATCATCAGCAGAAGGCAGTGAATGCGGGAAGGCCGGAAGAGAGCGGAACGGCCCGGAACGGGGAGCGCTGTTACGAGCTCTGCCTTTCCAGTGACTGGGATATTTACGGAGGAACAGGGGAGGCCGGAAAAGAAAGGGGAAAGCGCATTCGTACAGAGAACGGGATACTCGTAATCGATCTTCCTGCCTTCGGCGCGCTGTATCTGATGAGGATTGCATGAACGGTATGAAATATTGAAACAATTGCCGTGCAAAAGAAAAACTCCGGGTAAAATGATCTGACATTTTATCTGGAGTTTTTCAGCGGCTATGCGCCTTGCGGCGCGCAGCTGCTTATTTATCTGTTTTGCCTGACTTATGCTTTTTTTCTCATGCTACACCCGTATTGGAGGAAGCGGAAGAACCTTCCAGCGTCAGGGAGACGGTCTTTTCCGCATAGCTTCCGTTCGTAATGCTCTGTACGGTGAGACTTACGGTCTGTCCTGCGCTGTAATATTGAAGAAGATTCTGCAGACCGGATACATCCGTCACGGTCCTTCCGTCAAGAGCGGTGATCACATCGCCTCTGCGAAGGCCTGCGCTTTCAGCAGCGCTTCCGGCAGTGACACCGGATACGTAGACGCCGGCAGGGATGCCGTAGGCTTCCGTTACGCTGGCAGGAACCGTCGCTGCGGTGATGCCCAGGCTGCCGCGGCTCGCTTCATTCACACGGACCAGTGTGCTTTCATTCATCAGCGTACTGATGATGGAGGAAGCTCTGGTGATCGGGATGGCGTAGCCCATGCCTTCCACTTCCGTGCTGGCAAGCTTGGCGGAGTTAATGCCGATGACCTCACCGCGCATATTTACCAGCGCGCCGCCGGAGTTGCCGGGATTGATGGCTGCATCCGTCTGGATATAGGAAGCGGCGGTGCTGCCGGAGCCTTTATCCGATGCAGTGGTCAGTGTCCGGTTAGTGGCGCTCACAATGCCCGTGGTAACAGACTGGCCATAGCCGAGCGCGTTGCCGATGGCAACCACCTGCTCACCCACCCGGAGCGAATCAGAATTGCCCAGTGTAGCCGGCCTGATCCGGGACATGGTATCCGCTGAAATGCTGGAAAGCGGTACTGCGATGACAGCCAGATCGTTGGCGGAATCGGTTCCTTTTATGTTGGCCTCATAGGCCTGATTGTCTATGAAGGAAACGGTCAGGGAATCGGCCCCATCCACCACATGGTTGTTGGTGGCGATCAGAAGCTCCGTATCATTCTGTCCGAGAATGATACCGGATCCAACGCTTTCCGTCTCCTGCATCTGAGGCTGTCCGCCGTAGTAGCCGAACATGCTGAAATAATTCTGTACCTCCTGCACAGAGCGGTTCGTGATGGAGACGATGGAAGGCATCACCGCTTCAGCCACATCTGCCACGCTCATGGAATCGGAAGCGGTAGAAGAAGAGGTCTGAAGCACCTGTCCATTTCCGGAATCAGAAG
>ULPS01013254.1_pt1 | contig 14098 bp, 6 predicted proteins | sample 1953711 | NCBI WGS metagenome assembly ULPS01 (sample SAMEA4835635, study PRJEB28245) | human gut metagenome | biome: gut microbiome; material: fecal sample | place: Denmark | collected 2008 | reverse complement strand
CATTATCTCCAAGCGGGATAGCGTGGTCAAGTCCAACGAACTTGCCTCCCTCCTGCCAAAGAACTTCCTTGACAAAATCATACTTTTCCTCGTCCCATGTAACAAAATCGTCCTTTACAAGTCCGCCCGTGTCACCTGAGTTTGCATTGAAGCACCAGAAGGTGTGATTTACATGATTGTCTTTTATGAGCTTTCTCATGTAGGTCATCCAAGTTAGGTTAGGCTCTGTCATAAAGCCGCCCCACTCGCCTATAAGAAGCGGTGCGATATCCTGCTCCTGAATGTAGAACCAGTTGTCCTTCCAGCAGTCTTTCATAAGGCTCTTGTAGGTGTAATCTCCCTCGAACCAAGGCTGCTGATAAACTGTCGGACCATAGTCGTGCGGCGAGTAAACAAGCTTATCCTGATATTTGCCAAGGTCGATAGGATAGTCCTTTACGCCCCTGAGATTTCCGCCCCACCAGTTGAAATAGTAATCATCACTGTTGGTGGAGGAATAATCCCCGTTTTTCTTGATGTTCTTAGGGTATATCTCGATACCCTCGACCATTATAAGCACATTAGGATTTTTCGCAAGCACCTTGCTCGCTGCCGTTTCAGCCACATACTTCCAGTTGTTTGCGTCCTTTGAATCATTCCATATTGCCGCAGCGTCACCCTCGTTAGGCTTGCCGTGAGGCTCGTTTTTCAGGTCAAATGCAACGATAGTGTCATTATCCTTATATCTGTCGGCAAGCCACTCCAAAGCATGGTAATAGTCCTTTACAGTGACCTTGTCAGTATACCACAGATTTACAGTATGACCGCTGGCATTGGTTTCCGCTGAATGGATATCAGGCATTACTTTAAGACCGTTTTCCTCCGCAAGCTTGAGAAAATAATCAAATATCTCAAGGCTGTTCATAGAGTTCAGCTCTTCATTGTATGCGTTATTGTAGTTCGCCTTTGGATATTCGCCCTCCGACCACTGGTTGATAAGCTCCGCTGACATAGGCACTCTTATAAGATTGAAACCGTGGTCTGCAATAGCCTCCACCGATGACACAAGCTCGCTGTTCCAAAGTCCGTCAAAGGTGTTAGTGCCTGTGTTGTAGCCAAACCAGTTCACGCCCGTGAGCCAAACCTCTTTGCCGTCCTTATCAAGTATCTTGCTTCCGTCTGTGTGAAGCCAGTCATCACCCTGTTTAGCCTTTGAGGTACGCTTTAGAAGCTTTTTAACGTCCTTTTCCGTGGTCTTTTTGTCATTATTCTGATTATTGTTGTTATTGTTATTATTCTGTGATACCTTGCCCTTTTTAACAGTACACTCCACACCGTTTAGCTTTGCAGACTTAACATTGAGCTTTGTTCCAGTTCCGATATTACAGCCGATAGAGGTCGAACCGCCCTTTGCTATCTCGCCATTGTAATCAACATTCGTGACCGTGAGTTTGTTGCCCTTGACCTTAAAGTTGCCGTTCCAGCCGTCACAGCTTTTGAGCTGGTCTATTTCAAGCTCCAGCGTCCACTCCTTGAGGGCTTCATCGGAGTTGTTCTCAATACCTATCTCCATGCCCGTCATAACCTTGTCGCTGTCCTGCCAACTGTTGTCCCCTGAATAGGAGATGATAAAGCCCTTTTCCTTTTTATCGTCCTTGCTTTCCTGAGAGCTTTCCTCCTCATCAGCATCAGGCTCGTCCTCGCTTTCATCAGCCACAGAGTCCTCCTCACTGGTGTCATCGGTTTCTGAAGCCACTGCGGAACCGCTCTCCGCCTTTGAAGCCGAGCTGTCCACGTCTTTTTTACCTGATGTTGCCACCAGTATCAGTGCAATAACAAGCCCCACTATAACAGCACCCATGCCTGCAAAAGCGATGATAAGCTTTTTGTTTATGCCCTTTTTGCCCACATTCTCCTGCTGGCTGTTTACGTCTTTTTTCTCATCACTCATAAGCTTTCCCCTTTATTTTTGATTTTTACATATTTATAAGACCGCCGAGTATTACGCCCGACGGTCGAACTTTCTTTTTTTGGCGACTTATTTTACTGACTGGAGTTTCTCGCTAAGGAACTTCTCCTCAAACTTGTCTGACGGCATAGGTCTGCCGAAATAATAGCCTTGTATAACGTCAGTTTCCAGATCTCTCAGGATATCGAACTGCACCTGTTCCTCAACGCCCTCTGCGCAAACTGCTATATGCAGGTCGTGAGAAAGATTAACTATCATTTTAACAAACACCGCAGTGTCAGGATTTTTTGCAATATCATCAATAAACGACTTGTCTATTTTAATGGTATTCAGCGGCATTTCCTTTATGCAGTTAAGCGAAGAATATCCCGTTCCGAAATCGTCCAGTGCTATCTTAACGCCCTTGTCTGTTATATGCTTCAAAAGCTCCTTCATCTTTTCCATATCATGGATAGCAAGACTTTCTGTGACCTCAAAACATATCATCTCAGGGGGTGCGCCTGTTTCATCAAAAAGTGTGTCTATCTTGTCAAGGAAATCAGGCTCAATTATCTGACCTACAGACAGATTGATGTTCATTCTCAAATCAAGCCCTGCGTCAGCCCACTTTTTGCACTGTCTGCCTGCGATCCTTATTATGTTCTCGCCCAAGAGATTGATATAGCCAAGTCTTTCCGCCATAGGGATAAATTCGGCAGGGGAAACCTGACCAAACTCAGGTGGGTTCCACCTCATAAGCGCTTCACAGCCCACAAGCTTCTTTTCGGAGCTGCTGAATATAGGCTGATAATACGCCGTGAAATGTGCAAAGCCATTTGTGATATCCTTGTGCATGAGCCTTTCAAGTTCGATCTGCCTTGAAAGTATCCTGCCGATAGTTTCGTTATAATTTATAGTGCAATTCTTGCCCTGCTTTTTCGCATATGAAATGGCAAGGTCGATCCTTTTAAGAACTGTGTTTACAGTATCGTCAAGCTTTGGGAACTTCGCAACGCCCATTGAACAAGTGCAATAGCAAGTGCTGTTAGCAATCTGCCACTCTGTGTTGAACTTATCATGTATGATCTTGCATATCTCGTCGATCTCGGCCTGATCCTGATCTCTCAGAAGCACAACGAACTCATCGCTGCCAAATCTAAAAACGCTCAGCTTTTTATTCTTCTGGGCAAAATCCACAAAGAATTTACCTATCTCTTTAAGAAGTCGGTCACCATTATTGTGACCATAGCTGTCATTTATGTTTTTGAAATTATCAAGGTCAATGAGCATAACAGTGCTGTTCTCATCGCTTTCAATAATGCCCTGTATACTCTTATCAAGACTTAATCTGTTAGGAAGACCTGTGAGATTATCGTAAAAGACCTGCTTTTCGATGACCCTCTCATAATTTATCTTTTCTGAGATATCATTAAGTGTGCAAAGTCTGATAGTTCTGCCGTCATGCCATTTTATGAGTTTTTCCGACACATTGAACCATTTGTTCATGATCTCGGAATAATAATCTCCTCCAAAAAGCATTCCTTCCTTATGAGCAGGAAGCTCACACCAAGTCTTGCTGAAAACGTCACTTTCCTTTTTGCCGACCAGTTTCCCCAAATACTGTTCAAAGCTCTTGCTGGCAAAAACTATCTCACCACTGTCCTGTGCCACTGCAAGCACATAGGAATTCATATTATCCATAACATCAGTAAGCGTGCGAGTAGTGCTTTCTGCATGTTCAGCCGCTCTCCTAGTATGGAGCATGCCGGAAAGTATATATGTCAGACGTGAGGCTAGCTGTATCTCCTCAGGGGACCATACTCTCTCAGGATCAGAGGACAAAAGATTGAAATATGCAACATACTTATTGGTGTCCTTGACAGCACAAGTGAGTGAACAAGGATACACCACCCCACGCAGGGATATTTCCTCCGCATCTCCATTCGGATGAGCCTTATCCGCAACGTGGATACCAGTTTGCATAAGTGCTTTTTTCATTGCATTGTATCTATTTCTATTAAATTCTTTATCAAAAGCAAATACAGTATATTTATGTGTATCAGCGATCAATTCATAACTCAAAGGTTCTGAGTTTTCATAACCTGAAACTGTTACCGTAGCCGCATTGACATAAAGTGCAGAGCAAATACTTTCAAGAAAATTCTTGCACACATTATCAAATCTGTCATCGCTTTCAAGTATTTTCAAAAAGCTCTCGAACTTTTCGTTATAGGTCTTAGCTGGTATTTCCATACAAACAGCCCTCCTCTGCTTATATAAATACGTCCAGTATCATTATAACATATTTTCTGTAAAATCACAAGGGGAATTATAGAAATTTATTTATAATGCACAAAACAAATGACCAAATTTATATATTATTAAAAAACAAGCCCCGTAGTTAAGCTTAAAAAAAGTTTAACTGACGGAGCAAATGTGACCGAACCGATAAGCCGAGTTTTGTCGAGTGCGATAATCTATCTGGACTGTACGTCGCCGCACAGCTCTAGCCACCTATAGCCCCAAGTCTGACGAGCAGCCATTGACTTGCAAGCTACCATTGGTGTTGCATCGGATAAGGTTTACATAGCAATGACGTCTCCGCCATTCTGGTGGGCTTTTACCCCACCTTTCCACCCTTACCAACAAAAGTTGGCGGTATATTTCTGTTGCACTGGCTCTAAGGTCACCCTCGGCTGACGTTATCAGCTATCCTGCTCTATGATGCTCGGACTTTCCTCATAAACCTAGAACGTTTACGCTATCGCATAGCTCGCTCACACTATGATTATATCACATGAATGACGAAATGTCAAATAAAAGCCTGCATAGACAGTGAGCATTCTTAAAAATCATGCAAAACGTCTCAAACATATTTACAATTTACAAAAAATGTGATAGAATTAAAATAACCAAATCAAGGGAGCGTAAAAAATGAGAACTTGTCCTCTATGTGCAAAGTGAGGGCGAGATCGATACTTGCAATGAAATAACATTGGATAAGCTAAAAAGCAACCTCAGCGACGTTGGACTTCCCTCAGACAGTGAATTTATAAGGGTAAGCTATGTAATGAACTGCTGCAAAAGCTATGATGAAATATTTGAGTATGCCAAAAAAGAAAATTTTTCAAACGAGCTTTTCACTGATGAAGAAGGCGTCCTTACAGTTTATTCCCAAAGACTGGATTACAAATATTTCGGCTGCGCAATATATGATATGTGTCGTAGCCAGCTAAAACCTAACGGTGATTATTCATCCACTTCCGAATACGTCTGCGAAATTTGGCTGATGAAATAAGCAAAATTAAAGTTTACAAATCATCTTATAATTAGCCTTGATATATTGTTTACAATGCGCAAAAAATATGTTAAAATTAACGTATGCTTTTACCGGCAAATAATCTAACAAGGAAAAAACATCTATGAAGTTCAATATCAAAAAGGTCGCAGCCGCCTTTTTAAGTGCGGCAATGCTCACCACCGGCTCTGCTCAGCTTTCTGTTTTTGCACAGCAGACGCTTAAATACGAAGCCGAAAACGGCACTTTGGGCGGCTCTGCCTATATCCAAACAGACAGCTCAGCATCAGGCTCTAAGTCGGTGCGCTTTTCAGACTCAAGCTGCACATGGTCACAAACTGTTACAGTCAGCGAAAGCGGATACTACAAAATAAAGCTTTACAGCCGCGGGGAAGGCTCGAATAAGATAAACAACCTTTCTGTAAACGGCTCAAATGCAGGTACTTTCAGCAGTGCAAACGGCTCTGCCTATAAAGCCTCCACAGTGAATGGTATATATCTCAAAAAGGGTCAGAACACTGTCAAAATAACAATGTCGTGGGGATATTTTTCTCTCGACTATATAACCATTGAAAAAATGAGTTCTTCAAATGCCTACACTGCTGCTGAAAATCTCGTTGACCCATACGCTTCACAAAGCACACAGCGCCTTTACAGCTATATGAAAGACGTTTACGGCAAAAAGGTCATAACAGGACAGTATTGCGACGGTGGCCTTAACGGCACTGAGTTCAAAGCTATAAAGTCCGCCACAGGTCAGACCCCTGCTATGCTGGGTCTTGACTTTATGCGCTATACTCCATGCCGTGTCCAGAATGGTGACACCTCCGACGCTGTCGAAAAGGCTATCGAGTTCTCACGGGCAGGTGGAATAGTAACATTCTGCTGGCATTGGAACGTCCCTGACAAATATCTTCTCTCAGGTACAGACGGCGGAAATCCACGTTGGTGGGGTGGTTTTTACACCAAAAACGTTGACCGCTCAAAGTTCTCGCTTACCAAAATAATAAACGGCTCAGACCCTGAGGGCTACAACACTCTTATGAGCGACGTTGACGAGATCGCCAAACAACTCAAACGTCTTTCTGACGCAGACGTTCCGGTACTGTTCAGACCGCTCCACGAGGCAAGCGGTGGTTGGTTCTGGTGGGGTGCAGACGGCTCGGAAGCCTACAAAAAGCTTTGGCAGGCAATATATGACAAGCTCACGAATGAATACAAGCTTGACAATATCATATGGGTATGGAATGGTCAGGCGGCAAATTGGTATCCTGGCGACGAATATGTCGACATAATCGGAGAGGATATCTACCCAGGCACAAGAGATTATTCAGCACAAAGCTCAAAATATCTTGAAGCCACAGACTATTCACCAAACGGAAAAATAGTTGCCCTTACAGAAAACGGCTGTCTTTTCGACCTTGACAAAGCCTTTGCCGCAAACACCGCATGGTCATATTTCGGCACATGGAGCGGTGAGTTTTGCATATCAAGCTCTGAGAAATATACCGAGAAAAGTATGTGGCAAAAGGTCTATAACAGCGACTATGCCGTGACACTTTCAAGTCTGCCCGACCTGAAAAGCTATCCTATCAGCAGTGACAATACACAGATAACTCTTGACTCCACGTCAAAAGAAGTCACATACGGCGACAGCATTACCCTAAAAGCCAGCGTGACCTCAGACACTCCTCAGACAGTAACATGGAAAAGTTCCAACACAGCCGTTGCCACAGTAAAAGACGGTGTTGTGACCGCCACGGGCAAAGGCACAGCAAAGATAACAGCCTCCCTGCCTAACGGAAGGTCTGCCGTCTGCACTGTAAAGGTCACCACAAAAAAGCTTCCAACATCAGGCTATTCCTATGCAAGCACTGCACAGTACACAGGCAGTGCAATTATTCCGACAGTCACTGTTAAGGACGGAAGCAAAGTTCTCCGTCAGAACATCGACTATCGTGTGATAGTCACGAACAATGTTAAAATCGGTCACGCTAACATCACTATCTCAGGCATGGGCAACTACTACGGCAGTTATACCGCAGGCTTTGACATTATCCCTGCCAAGCAAACCATACAAAAGCTTGAAACAAGATACAAAGGCTTCTTTGTGGATTGGGCGCAGAAAGGCTCTGCCACTGGATATGATATACAGTATTCCACCAGCGCAAGCATGAGCGGTGCAGCTTCAAAACACCTCACCGCAAACAAGCCTGACACCCTTACAATAAGCGGTTTGACAGCCGATAAGACATACTACGTCCGTGTGCGTTCCTACACAAACGTTGGAAGCAAGACTTATTATGGTCCATGGTCTGACATAAAAAACATAAAGACCGCAAAATATGATATCACAAAAGCTTCCGTTTCTGGCATTTCCACCAAGGCATACACAGGCAAGGCTATCACGCAGAACATTACTGTGAAATACAACGGCACTGCCCTGAAAAACGGAACTGATTACACAACTTCCTACTCAAACAACAAAAAAATCGGCAAGGCAATTGTCAAGATAACAGGCAAAGGCAAATATGGTGGCATTATCACAAAGACCTTTACCATAAACCCTGCCAAGCAGGAGATACAAAAGCTTACGTCTAAATCCAAAGCATTTTTCGTGGATTGGGCGCAGAAAGGCTCTGCAACGGGCTATGAGATACAGTATGCAACTAACTCCAAGTTTACAAACGCAAAGAAAGTCACCATAACAAACAACAAGACCGACAAGACCACAATTTCCAAACTTAGCGTCAACAAGAAATATTACGTTCGTGTCCGTTCCTACACAACTGTAAAGGGTACTAAGTATTATGGTGCTTGGTCGGCTTCAAAGAGCGTGACTACAAAAAAATAAAGAAAAAATGATTGTCCATAGCAAAATAGAGGTCTGGCTCAAACGTCAGACCTCTATTATTTTTTATTAGCACACAAAAACACCCCGTATCATAAGACACGGGGTGAAATTTTTGTTATCTATTCAGATATCCTAAACTTTGCAAGAATTACTTCTTCTGTGCAATAGCAGCCTGAGCAGCAGCAAGTCTAGCGATTGGAACTCTGAATGGTGAGCAAGATACATAGTCAAGACCGATCTTGTTGCAGAACTCAACAGATGTTGGGTCGCCGCCGTGCTCACCGCAGATACCGCAGTGGAGCTTTGGATTAACTGGCTTACCAAGTTCAAGAGCCATTTCCATAAGCTTGCCTACGCCGTTCTGGTCGAGCTTAGCAAATGGATCGTTCTCGTAGATCTTTGCATCATAGTAAGCATTGAGGAACTTACCAGCGTCATCTCTTGAGAAACCGAATGTCATCTGTGTAAGGTCGTTTGTACCGAAGCAGAAGAAGTCAGCTTCCTTAGCGATCTCGTCAGCTGTAAGAGCAGCTCTTGGGATCTCGATCATTGTACCAACCTCGTACTCAAGGTCAGAACCAGCAGCCTTGATCTCAGCGTCAGCAGTCTCTACAACGAACTTCTTAACATACTTAAGCTCCTTGATATCATTTACCAGTGGGATCATGATCTCAGGCTTAACTGTCCAGTCTGGGTGGTTCTTCTTAACGTTGATTGCAGCCTTGATAACAGCCTTTGTCTGCATCTTAGCGATCTCAGGATATGTTACTGCAAGACGGCAGCCACGGTGACCCATCATTGGGTTGAACTCGTGGAGTGAAGCGATGATAGCCTTGATAGTCTCAACAGGCTTGTTCTGTGCCTTAGCAAGAGCCTCGATATCAGCCTCTTCTGTTGGTACGAACTCGTGAAGTGGTGGGTCAAGGAATCTGATAGTAACAGGGTTACCCTCAAGTGCCTCATAAAGAGCCTCGAAGTCAGCCTGCTGCATTGGCTCGATCTTAGCAAGAGCAGCTTCTCTCTCTTCAACTGTGTCTGAGCAGATCATCTCTCTGAATGCAGCGATTCTCTCAGGATCAAAGAACATGTGCTCTGTACGGCAAAGACCGATACCCTCAGCACCCAGCTCTCTTGCCTTCTTAGCGTCAGCAGGAGTATCTGCGTTTGTTCTAACCTTCATTGTTCTGAACTTGTCAGCCCAGCCCATGATCCTGCCGAACTCGCCAGCGATCGTAGCGTCAACAGTTGGAATGATACCATCATAGATGTTACCTGTTGAACCGTCGATTGAAATATAGTCACCCTCGCGGAACTCCTTGCCTGCGAGTGTGAACTTCTTGTTAGCCTCGTCCATAACGATATCTGAGCAGCCAGATACGCAGCATGTACCCATACCACGAGCAACAACGGCAGCGTGTGATGTCATACCGCCTCTAACTGTAAGGATACCCTGTGAAGCCTTCATACCTGTGATGTCCTCAGGTGATGTCTCAAGTCTTACGAGAACGACCTTCTCGCCTCTCTCGTTCCAAGCCTCAGCGTCATCAGCTGTGAATACGATCTTACCACAAGCAGCTCCTGGAGAAGCGCCAAGACCCTTGCCCATAGGAGTAGCAGCCTTGAGTGCCTTTGCGTCGAACTGTGGGTGAAGAAGTGTATCGAGGTTTCTTGGGTCGATCATTGCAACAGCCTCTTCCTCAGTTCTCATGCCCTCATCAACGAGGTCACAAGCGATCTTAAGAGCAGCCTGTGCAGTTCTCTTACCATTTCTTGTCTGAAGCATATAAAGCTTACCGTGCTCAACAGTGAACTCCATATCCTGCATATCTCTGTAGTGATCTTCAAGTGTCTTGCAAACCTTGTTGAACTCAGCGAATGCCTCTGGGAACTTCTGCTCCATTTCAGAGATGTGCATTGGTGTACGAACACCAGCAACAACGTCCTCGCCCTGTGCGTTTGTAAGGAACTCACCGAACAGACCCTTAGCACCTGTAGCTGGGTCTCTTGTGAATGCAACACCTGTACCGCAGTCGTCACCCATGTTACCGAATGCCATGGACTGAACGTTTACTGCTGTACCCCATGAATAAGGGATATCGTTATCTCTTCTGTATACGTTAGCTCTTGGGTTATCCCATGAACGGAATACAGCCTTGATAGCGCCCATGAGCTGCTCCTTAGGATCAGTTGGGAAGTCAGAACCGATCTTAGACTTGTACTCAGCCTTGAACTGGTTAGCCAGCTCCTTAAGATCCTCAGCGTTCAGCTCAACGTCCTGCTTAACGCCCTTCTTAGCCTTCATCTCGTCGATAAGCTCTTCAAAATACTTCTTACCAACTTCCATAACTACGTCAGAATACATCTGAATGAATCTTCTGTAGCAGTCCCAAGCCCATCTTGGGTTACCAGACTGAGCAGCGATAGTCTCAACAACTTCTTCGTTAAGACCGAGGTTAAGGATTGTATCCATCATACCAGGCATTGATGCTCTAGCACCTGAACGTACAGAAACGAGGAGTGGGTTCTCCTTGTCACCGAACTTCTTGCCTGTGATCTCTTCCATCTTTACAATGTACTCGTTGATCTCTGCCATGATCTCAGGATTGATCTCACGGTTGTCCTCATAATACTGAGTACAAGCTTCCGTTGTGATCGTAAAGCCCTGAGGAACAGGGAGACCGATATTTGTCATCTCAGCAAGGTTAGCACCCTTACCGCCGAGAAGCTCTCTCATGTTGGCATTACCCTCAGAGAAAAGATAACAATACTTCTTTGCCATTGGTTTTTTACCTCCAAAAATTTTTTGAATTCCGAAGCGTGCGGACACAATTATCCCGTCGCCCACGGTTACATATATATTATAACAGATTTAAAGCCAAATTACCATAGGTTTTTCTCACTTTTATACATAAAATCTTATACAATATTTGCTCTCTTTTTATGTGCAATATGACAGTTTTTAAATATCAACACAAAAAAAAGCCCCGCTGAAAAACAGCAGGGCTGAAATGTCTATTTTGTCGGTGGAAGCAGCTGCTACCTCTGCAGAAAATACCTACTTATGTCCGATACCGCAGACAAACGGCAATATATGACATGCCGTACATTTATAATGCGCTGAACGGGGTGCGCCACGCTTATTTCTAAGCCACCTATATCATACCATATCCGCAAGCATTTGTCAACACCAAAACGCAAAATAAAAAAGCCCTGCTGAAAAACAACAGGGCTGAAATGTCTATTCTGTCGGGTGGAAGCAGCCGCATTACTGCGGAAAAATAAGCTACTTATGTCCGAACTCAGCAGACTCGCTGAAATATATTGGGTCTTTCGACAACTATATTATAGCATATCCGCAAGCATTTGTCAATAGCAAAATGCAAAATAAAAAGCCCTGCTGAAATCAGCAGGGCTGAAACGTCTATTTCGTCGGCTGGAAGCCAAGATACCCAAAATACCTGTGACTTATGTCCGAACACAGCAGACAAACTGTGATATATCAGGTCTTTCGACAGCTATATTATATCACATTACGGCTTATTTGTCAACCTTATACCACCTGAAAAAGATAAAATTTCAGATAATCCGTTTCAGGCACATTAAGAAGTATCGGGTGGTCAGGGGCTTGCTGTCTTGCTTCAATAAGCTTGAGCTGAACGCCCGCGTCCTTTGCAGCACTCATTACCATTTTCACAAACAGCCTGTTCTCCATAAAATGCGAACATGAGCAGGTGGCAAGATATCCGCCCCTTGGCAGAAGTCTCATTGCCCTGTAGTTTATCTCCTTGTATCCCCTCTCAGCGCTTCCCACTGTTTTTCTGCTCTTTGTGAAGGCAGGCGGGTCAAGGATTATCATGTCATAATCAGCCTTTTCTTCAAGAAGCTTCGGGAGCAGGTCGAAAACGTCTGCACAAAGAAAATCCATTCTGTCCGTCAGACCGTTTCTCTCAGCATTCTCCCTGGCCGTATCAACAGCGAACTGTGAAACGTCCACCGCCGTAACGTGCCTTGCACCGCCCATTGCCGCATTGAGTGCGAACGAACCTGTGTGGGTAAAGCAATCAAGGACCTTCTTGCCCTTTGCTATCTTCGACACCGCAAGGCGGTTATACTTCTGGTCAAGGAAAAATCCAGTTTTCTGACCGTTCTCAACATCGACCTCATAGCGTATGCCATTCTCCGTTATCTCAGTGATATTTGACGGTGGCTCAGGGAGAAATCCAGCTCTATACCAACCTTTGTACTGCTCCAAGCCCTCCAGCTTTCTGATAGCGACATCGTTACGCTCCATTATGCCCGAAACTTTAACTCCGTCCTTTTCAAGCTCTTCAACAAGAAGCCTGAATATCATATCCTTTATCATATCCATGCCGTAGGAAAGCACCTGCGAAACAAGTATATCTCCATACTTGTCGATAGTAAGCCCCGGCATGCCGTCAGCTTCGCCAAAAATAAGCCTGCAAGCCGAAAAGTCGTCACCCATAACAGTTTTTCTGTAATCTATAGCATAGCGGATACGTCTGCGGAAAAAGTTTTCCGAGAAATTTTCATTTGCGTTGTCAGATAAGATCCTTATCCTTATCTTGCTGTTAAGGCTGAGAAAACCCGTTCCAAGATAAGAGCCTTTTTCAGAGAAAACATCGCAAAGCTCGCCATTTTCCAAGCCCTCAGGCTCGTTTCTCAGTTCGTCACAATACACCCATGGGTGACCGTTTTTCAGGGACATTTCCCCTTTTTTCGATATAGTGAACGCAGGATAGATTCTTTTGCTTTTCATTATTATACCTCACAATCAAGATTTGTCGATTTGTCAGATATAATTATACCACAGCATACCCATTTTTGCAAGACGATACACAACAATAACAAAATGCAGAGGACAGCGTCCCGATAGCCATGTCCCACAGCAATAAAAATATGTATCACCGCACCCGAAAATTTTCAGATGCGGCGTTATATGGGGGATTATAACATCAGCACTTTGTATTACAAAGCGCCAAAATGAAGAAAGCTTATTTGTCAGCAGGGTCAATAAACTCGATAGGGTCTATCCACTGACCGTTCTTTTTCAAGCCAAAGTGCAGATGAGAAAGCTCTGCCACTTCCGCCTGAGCAGTGTCGCCCACAGCACCTATGACCTCCCCTGCATTCACCTCGTCGCCCTCCTTGACGGACATTTCCTTTGACAGATTGTAGTAATGCCCTACAATGCCGTTTCCATGGTCGATAGTCATGCAGTTGCCCCACAGAGGGTCGTCCCATATTTTTGTGACAGTACCCTTGTTCATCGCCTTGACAGGCTCGCCAAGGTCAGCTTTGATATCAACTCCATCATGGGTTTTCCAGTAGCCGAGAGTTTCCGACTTCACAAGCTCGCCATTAGAAAACGGCTCTAATATCTCACCGTTCACAGGCATAACATTCGGCTGCGTCTGAATGTCCACATCCGGCTTGGAGCTTTCGTCCTTTTCAACGTCCGTTTTCTTGTTATCAGCCTGCTTTGGCGCAGTGCTGTCAACGCTCGAAATAGTCAGATTGTCGGTGATATCCTCCATAGCCTTGTTATATGCAACTATACCCGCACCGCCAAGAGCCAGCAGACACGCCGCAAGTGTAATGTAAACACCCTTCGCTCCCAGAGCCTTGCCTGCGTGTGAATTTCTGATACTGAATTTTTTCATACACACAAAACCTTTCTCCGATATGATTTCCGCAGCCACTGTTGCGCCCACGGCAGTCTTATGCTATCGGCGGCATAAGTCCTCTGGCATTATTTTTGACATATACGGGTAAAATATTCACAGCAAAATAAAAATACCGCACCCAAGCTTTCACCCAAGTGCAGTATTTCCTATTTCCGATCACATTTATGTAGGGGACGGCGCCCTCGACGTCCCACAAAGTACAAATTGTCCCTATCCGTTTTATATCTTTCTTTTGTCCTCTCAGCCTTACCTATCCTGCGGTTTTTTCCTCACAAACTTATACACAGCCCCTGCAATAGCAAGCACCGCCGCAA
>ULPS01035463.1_pt1 | contig 14103 bp, 12 predicted proteins | sample 1953711 | NCBI WGS metagenome assembly ULPS01 (sample SAMEA4835635, study PRJEB28245) | human gut metagenome | biome: gut microbiome; material: fecal sample | place: Denmark | collected 2008 | reverse complement strand
ATTTATCAGTTTATATCCTCTTTTTTTATTCCAAATTTCACATCCCTGATCTTCTTCCAGAAATTCCCGTATATGCCAAATAACAGGTTTTTTACATATTTTCCCTGCAATGGCACCCACGTAAGAATAACTGGTATTTATATGTATAATATCGATTTTCTTTATATATATTAGTCCTATCAAGCTTATTATTGGTACTATATTAAATAATCTAGCAAAAAATATTTTTATTTTTGTTGCAAACTGATTGCGTTTTTCTGTTCTTATACACCAGTTAAAAGTATATATATGTATATATGGGATAGAATATTGCAGTAAAAGTTCTTCCCCATCTCCTTTTCTCGGCAACACAATCAGTACATTCTCTTTATATTTTTCTCTTATATTTCTAGCTAAATTTACCAGACTCAAAAAAGCTCCCGAGCCAGCATAATTATCTGATGCTATATACATAATATTCATAAAATCATATCACTACTTTCTTATGGTTCAATATATTTACCACTTTTCCCTTCCAGTCCATGCATAATGCCTTTAATAACAATAGGTATATTTTGAGGTTGAAAAAGGATTGTCTTTCCCAATTTTCTGGGGCATCTTATTAAAATTGCCTTTGCCTTTCTTTTGTCACCTTCAGGAAACCTGAGTATATCATTTCTTATCCAGTAATACGCTCTCCACTTTTGTTCTGGTACTGCGGTTACATTGATGATTTTTTTACCAAGCCTAATTTTCTTTATGGCTTTTTCTGGCACGCTTTTATGTCTGATTACTGAGTCCCGTACTTTAAGAATATGATAACCTCTTTTTATAATTCTATCTGCATATTCAAAATCATCATAATAAATAAAAAAATCTTTTCGAGGAAGCCCAACCTCTTGCACGATTTTTCGAGGGAGAAAGAATCCAACAAACATCCATTCTTTGACCTCTTTCACATTATCCTTAAACTCTGTATCTTCATCGCAGTTTGACCAAAAACATATATCTTCCGACATACGATTAGCCTGTTCCATTATCTTACATAACGCATCATAACTTGGAAATGCATCATCATCCATGCCCCAGATATAATCATAGCCATCATCATACGCTTTCTTTATTCCACAATAAAATCCTCCAGATCCACCTTCATTTTCTGCAAGCCTATAATATGCAATATCTTCTCTTTTACAAAATTCTTCATAAGTCCCATCTGTGCTTGCATTATCAATTACATAGATTCGCTGCAATTTATATGACTGTTTTTTAAGATGATCGATACATTGCTTTAACATTTCTATTCTATTATAGGTAACTACAACAGCAGCGACACTTTTATGATTTATAGCCTGTTTCATATTCTATAAGCCTGCTCTCCGTATCAGCCTGATTCACAGGCTGTTTATTTTTTGTACCGTCTTACTCCAATGCATTTCTTACCGCCTCCAGCATTCCATACCCATTCCTTTCATCAGGTTCCAGATATCCTCCTTCTCCCCATTCATTCCAAGCAAAAAGAAAAATCATATTCATTTGATACTCTTTCTTTACATGTTGAATCTGGAGACGCAGGTACTTTTCAAATTTTTCTGGAGATACACCGATGAACACACTTCCTCTGTATTTATGCCGCGGTGTATTGTCCCAATCCACAAAAGCACCAGCTATCATCTTTTCATCTTTGGGATGTGATCTTATGATCTCCTGCCAGACTTTGTCGTAATCGTACTGCAGTACAGTATTTCCGACACGTTCGAGTTTCAACTTATCCCAAAGTATATTTCGACAATATCTTACTATACCTGAAACCGAATGATTGTATTTCATTCGAATCAATGAAGGCTGATATTCAATTCCATAATCGAACAGACTTCCATCCGGATGCGTTCTATGGTCAAAATGGGTATATTGATACGCAAAAGTCAATCCTGGTAATCCATTCTCCCGGGCAAGGCGTTGCCACATCTCCAACATTTCCCGCAGTGTAGGAATCAACTCGGGTCGATAGATTACAAGAAAAGGCTTTCCGTCAATTTTAATGTACCGCTCATCCCGAAAAAACTGCAGGAAATAGTAAAAATGCTTTTCCCAGTCACTCTTTTCTTCATAGTCCTGTGCAATTAAGATCTCATTATTTTTCTGGGCCCATGTTCTTGTCCAATTATCATTTGCCCAACACATACAGAAAGGTAAATCAATCTCCTTGCAGTTCAACATCATTTCCGCAGGTTTTTCCATTAAAAGCTTTCCATTAAACCAATAATGATAATAACAAAAACCATATATCCCATACCTTTTTGCCAAATCTGCCTGCCATTTCAAATTATCAATTTTTGATAAATCATAGTAGTTATGATGTAATGGAACTCTGGGCTGATTATGTCCTTCAAACAATGGTTTTGCCTTTTTTACCGTAGTCCATTCCGTAAAACCTTTTCCCCACCACTTATCATTTTCGGGAAACGTATGAAACTGTGGGAGATAAAAAGCTATAATCTTCGTTTTATTATCCATACTCACAATGATTTCCTTATAAAGGGAATTTTTTCATTTAATTTAAGTGCCATTCGGCACAGCATACCCATCTCTTTAACACTTACACATGCAATTCCTGCAAGGAATCTGTTACTCCACTTACAATCAGAATCCGTTAACACAGTACAGCAAACCTTTTGCATATACTTTTTTAAGTCTTTCGCAAATAATTCTGCATCTCTTATCCCATACACTCTACAATAAAAATCAGCAGCAAGAATAAAGCCTTTCGACTGAACACTTTTTCTAATGTCTGGATATTCTGCCTCTGCATTTTCCAGAAACTCCTTTTTTAAAAAGGACCAGGAACAGGCATATTCTTTCCAATTTTTCTGATGAGTCACGCTTCCCTGGTTCTGATAATATAAATATAGAACTCTCGGACTATATACAACCGATTCACAGGCTCTTAACACCTGATAAACAAAAAATGCATCTTCTCCATACTTAATGCCTTTTGGGAATCTAATATCATGGGCTATATCTGAACGAATCAGCTTCAAGCACGGATAGGATGTAATTCCTTTTCGATAAAAAAAATTTTTTAAAGCAGCCATTCGATCAAAGACAAAATACTTCTTGTTCTTCTCTTGCCGTTTATATTTTTCACTTTCCTGAAGTTTATATGCACTGCATATGGAGCATTCAGCACCCGTATCATTTAAAATTTTATATAAATATGAAACATAATCTTCATATACATAATCATCACTGTCAACAAAGCAAATGTACTCGCCCCGAGCCTTCTCCATACCATAGTTTCTCGCAGATGATGCGCCTTGATTCTCTTGATCAAATACATAAACATTTCTATATAGTTGTATATACTCTGAAATCAGCTCAGCGCTTTTATCTGTAGAACCATCATTTATAAGTATGATTTCCAGATTCTCATAAGTTTGCCTTACGAGGGAATCCAAACAGCGTTTGAGATGCCTTTCTTTATTATAAACCGGGACAATAACGCTGATTAACGGGGAAGCCATCTTTTCACCTCATTTCAATCCTATTTCACATAGTCTATTTTATGGGCCAACTTTCTTACAACCCTCTTTAATGTAATTTTCTTTTCTCTCCATCCCGTTGGAATCTGCTCAAAGAGGTTTTTGGTATTTATTAATTTTTTTTCATCTGTGCAAAACACCGGTTTCCCAGTCAACCTGCAGATTTCTATTGCCTGTTCATAATTACTCTCAAAAAACAAAATATACTCAGACTGTTTGTATACTTTAGCTTTAAATTCATGATGTGACATCTTGGAATCATTTGGCATCATAATCAATTTATCATACATTACATTGTGATTATGGAGCCATCTTTCTGTCGCATCACGATACTTTTCTTTCCGTCCAGTTACTAAAGCCCCTACTTTTTGTGTCGGAATGATTTTGGGAATTGCATTTTCCAAAAAATTTAGATATTGTTTTTCTCCAACTCTTTGCTCAATTTTGGGGTCTTCGCACAGTACCCCGTCTATATCCATACAAGCATATTCAAGCATCCAATGATGCATGTAATTCCATTCAAACATACGTGGCTGTTGACACACTTTAAAATGTATGTCGACCATAAATCCATTTCCTTTAAGAGAATATACAGCCAGATAAGTAATTCTCGCAGACACATTATTCTGTTTGATTTTTTCTTTTGCTTCCCTGATTGCCTTTCCACTGCTAACACTGTCATCTACTACTAATACATGTTTTGCTTCCTCTACTGATTTAATCCAATTACGGCTTTTTCGCGTAGAACCGCTTTCCAGTCTTCGCTTTTCTACAAATGAATCAATATCCATAAAAGGAAGGTTTTTGTATAATGCAATAATATTGGCAACCAAAGTGCCACTTCTTGGTATCCCAACAATCAAATCAATATCCGAAGGAATCTTATATAAATTTTTGTAAATGCACGAAAATAAATCATCAAACGACACAAAGTTCATTATTTTATATTTTCTCCGTTGACATCATTTTTTGCTTCTTTTTTCTTATCTGCTTTTGCACTTTTTACAGCAGATATCACTCCGGAAACAAAAATTGCCACAATCAGTACAATGATCACTGCCTGCCAGATCCTGGCTCGTCTTGCCGCCGCTCTCTGCGTCTCCAGCGACTCAATAAATGCAGCTCCTTCTTCCTCTGCCTTTTTCATTTCGTCATCCAGCGCCTGCTTATCCACCTCCGTAGAAGCGACCGCCGCATCTTCAGGAACATAGGCTGTTTTTCCCTGATAAAAGATCTGATACCAGCCGCCCGTTTCTCCGGTCACAAAAAGCTGGGAACCTTCTGTCAGTTCCGCCACGATTGCCGAACTTCTCCTGGGTTCTTCTCTTGCCTCCACATCTTCGGTGAGCATCATGAGCGTTCCCTGAAAATTAGCCGATGTCTCATCTGTTCCTGTTTCTTCTTCCGTTTCATCCATCTGAACATCGATGAGCCCTGCAGCCACTCCCGCTTCGCTTGATTCGCGTGCATTTCCATCCAGGGCCTGAAAACAGACCGTCAGGAGCATCATGGATAACATTGCTGCAATCGCCTTTTTCCAAGCTGTTCTTTTCATATATTCAAGCCTTTCCCTTGTATTTGCTGTTATTTCACCAGAGCTTCTTCATTGATCCCCGGTTCGAAATACAGCAGTTCGCTTTCTTTTTCTTTTTTATTTCCCTTTTCCGGCGCTTCTTTTTCATATTCCATGCGCTTCACATGATACTGCACGTCCTGCAGGATCTTTCTGTTGGCTGCGATCACATCCGCCACCAGTCCGATCATGAACGTCAGAAAACCGATAATGATCAGGGTGCATGCCAGAATCAGCGACTGAATATGACCGGCTCCTGTCCCGTTTGCCAGGAAATACAGGAACCGGATTCCGATCCCCAGTCCGATCACGACGCTCGGGATCGCGAGGATCGTAAAGCACATCAGAGGCTTATACATCATAAATGCACGCAGGATCGTAAGAACAGATTTTTTCACATAGCTCCAGATACTTTTAAAAAGCCGCGAAGGTCTGAGTTCCGCATTGGTGTGGATCGGCACACTGGTAATCGCGATCTTTTCCCGTCCCGCCTGAACGATCGTCTCGAGCGTATACGTATAGTCGTTCACCACGTTCATGCGCATGGCAGCCTCTCTGGAAAAAGCGCGAAATCCGCTTGGAGCATCCGGGATATCGGTATTGGAGGCTTTGCGTACCACCCAGCTTCCAAAGTGCTGAAGCTTTTTCTTGACATAGGAAAAGTGCTCGGTCGAATCGATCGGTCTTTCCCCGATCACCATATCCGCTTCTCCGTTCAGGATCGGTTTGATCAGCGTCGCAATGTCTTCGCCGCAATACTGATTGTCCGCATCCGTATTGACTATGATATCCGCGCCGCACCTGAGACACCCGTCCAGGCCGGCGACAAAGCCTTTTGCCAGTCCTTTGTTCTGCTTGAAATTCACCACATGATGCACGCCCCACTTCTTCGCCACTTCCACTGTATTGTCATGGCTTCCGTCATTGATGATGAGATATTCGATCTCATCCACTCCATCCAGTTTCTTGGGAAGATCGTTCAGCGCCACCTCAAGGGTCTCCGCCTCGTTATAGCATGGAATCTGTATGATCAGTTTCATAACTTTCTCCCTTTCTCATTCGTTATAGTACAGGCTCAGATGACCTGACGTCCAGTTCTCATCGTACAGCATGTTCAAAGGTTCTTCCAGCCCGCTCCAGTGTTGTACGATCACCAGATCTTCCGGTCTCAATTCATCCATCGCTTCTTCAGCAGTGCCGTCACGTATCTCCACTTTCAAGTTCCGCAGCCTGAACTGTACCTGTTCGATATATGGAGTACCGCCTTCATACAGATGGATCACCGTGCCCGGGCCGTCTGTATCAAGATGTTCCAGCACCTTATCGGCCATTTTTACGTCTCCATAGCCATAAGACTCTCCGATATAAATATAATGCTGGCTGGCCTGCATCCCGAGAAGCACCTGGACCAGTACCAGAAGCAGCAGGATCCATTCTCTCTGTGCATATTTTCTCAATATCGAAGCCACAGCGGCGACCGCAATCATCACTATACAGGCAAAACAGACCGCTTCCCACAGGAAAGTGGCGGGAGAGAAGTGTTCCTCTGACAGCATATAGCTCATCCCGACCATGAAATATCCCTGAACTTGCGAAATCCCCACTCTCTGTGCTGTCCACACGCTGCTCAAGGTGAACAGGCACATCACACCTGCGCAGATTCCCGTCCCCGACCAGATCTTACGGCTCCCGAGGATCCGTTCCAGTCCCAGAGCGGTCAAGATCGGCACGATCAGTTCATCATAGCGACCGTGAACGAAAAGATCCAGTCTGCGGTTTTCCCCATTTGTACTTTCAATGGTATAAAAAACCGTGACCAGGATCTGCGCCGCCAGGGACAGGAAAAGAAACAGCCAGAAATATTCCGTATTTTCTCTTTTTTCTTTTCTTCCAAACAGCCGAAGCGCCCGTTTCCCCGCGCTCCAGAGACCCCAGTATGCCAGTCCGAAGGTGGATGCCCCCAGATACAGGAGCTTTGCCATCAGACCGGTAAAAAAAGCGATCATTCCCTCTCTTGAGAAGACATACCATATCTTCTTCCACTGGCCGGAATAATCATTCACGCTCAGCATGTCAGAGGAAGCGGACCCATACAGGCGGTCCACCACTCCGCTTTTGATCCCGAGCGCCACCCAGAACAGCAGCAGGAGCATCAGAACGATCAGGAGCGCTTTTCCCATCTGTTTTTTTCTGCGCCTTTTGAGCGACCAGATCAGGAGCGTCAGGCCTCCCGCCGCGATCGTGCCGATACAGCGCATATGTACGGTATATAGATAAACGAGCGCCGTCACCAGAAAGCAGGCGGACAGCACTCCGGGTTTTTCAAAGAATCTCCACACGAGCACGCAGACCAGAAGATAACCGAACAGCAGGAGCGCTTCCGTCATCGTGGACTGCATATAGAATATCCAGGCGGGGCAGACCACCGCCACTGTGCTTATCAATACAGCCTTTTTCCCTTCCAGAGCGGGAAAAAGCTTCTTTACGAGCCAGTGCATCAGGCACAGACCGATGCACATTAGGATAACATTCAGAAAAACCGCCGTCCGGTATGCCAGGATCGAATCCTTCACCAGATACAGGATCGGCGTCAGAAGCAGACCATATCCGAAAGAATAATAAGAGCCGAGAGAAGTGGTCTGCGACCAGTCCCAGCCGAGCAGGTTCGCCGCCGGAGACCAGTACCCGAATTCATCCGGGAAAAAAGCGAACCCGAAAAGACTCATGATGCCGTATTGGCCCAGGCAGAAGCACAGAAGCACTCCCATCGCCAGATACAGCATTTCTTTTTTGTTTTTGATTGCAAAAAGCATTTTTCTTCAACCTATTCGCGAATACTGGGAAACAGCTTCTTAAGCCGTTTCCCAGCTTCTCTCTGACCGTTACTCTAAAGAGGTCGGTCACTTCTTCTCTATGTACTGGATCCTATCCAGGTTATGCAACAGGATACATGATCATGCCATAAGCGCCAAGACCACCGCTGGTCGTGAAGGTAATGGTAGCCGGATCCGTATCCTGATCAGGAAGGATCTCAACAGCTCCGCCAGGACGTACGCATACCATTGCATACGCATAACCTGTGCGCACAGCAGATCTCGGAATGCTGAACACCATGGTGATCGGCGCTCCGCCCTGCTCAAGCAGAACGAATCTTCCGCCGGACAGCTTGCCGATCTCGATGTTCACAGCGCCGATCAGCGTACCGCCGACAGCGCCGGAAGCAGTGTTGATGCTCGCCATAGCCATCGGGCTGTTCTGTGCATTGATGTCATAGATACGGATATAGGGCTGCTCGCCGGCTGTCAGGCCGTAATTCGCAGCGATGGTATCCCTTCCGGTCATAACAACCGTTCCGGAGAACTGCTGAGACATATAAGCGCCTCTCAGAGTCGTTACGATCCTCTGTCCGTTAACAACAACGGAACTGGTGGAAGGGATTTCCGCAGCTTCCGCAGCGGAAACAGAAGTGCTGGACGACGTGGTCCCGGTCGTGCCGGCTGCGCTGTTGCCTGAAACAGGTGCGTTGGTGCTGCTTCCCATACCAGATCCCATACTGGAACCCATGCTACTTGCAGCATTTGTTCCCACCACAGGAGCCATCACCAAGCTCAGCGCCAGTGCTGCTACCAGCACTTTTTTCATGGATTTGATCTTGATCATTTTTGATTCCTCCTTGCCTCTTAAGCATGTTTTCTATATTCATTTGGAAAGAAGTCTTTCCAAAAGAATATCTATAGTATATATTTTTATTTTCTATGTGCCTATAGTATATATTTCTGCTGAGATAAAGTCAAGCATTCTCAAAATATTTTCAGGCTAAAATCTTGGTATTTATAATCATCAATTACAACAAAACTCATTGATTTCTGCCTTTCTTTTTCTTTTATTTACTACTTTTTGATACTATTAATATTATATTTTGCTTTATCAGTATTCATAGTACCTATAGTTTCAGAAATAAGGTCAATAGTATATTGAAATAAATCATTGATATTTATAGTGTATATTAAGAGAATTTCTTATGTGGTAATTAGGTTCGCGATGGGGAAAAAATAAATCCAGAATAAAAAAGAGGGGGCGTTTCCAAAGCAAAGGGAGTCAATCAAAATATGGAAGATATCAGCAAAATTATCGGCCGCAGGATACGGGGCTTTCGCAAGCAGAAGAAGCTGAGCCAGGAGGCTCTCGCTGAGAAGTGTGATCTGCACCCTACCTATATCGGGCAGCTGGAACGGGGAGAGAAAAACCCTACCGTAGAAAGCGTTATGAAAATTGCAATTGGACTCGGAATCCCTATTGAGCAGCTTTTTTCCAATATTTCCTGTTCCGAACAGGAAATTGAAAATTATATTCCCGACAGGATTTCCTATCTCCTGTCCGATCTTCAGCCGCAGGAGCAGCAGATCATATACGATCTCATTCTCACGGCACTGAAGCTGAAAGGGTAAAAACAATCCCCGCCATACCGGTTATCTTCCGATATGACGGGGTTGTTTTTATCTTATATGCAGACAGAGAATACTCTTTTTTCAGGCAAACGGATTCTCAGAAGGATACAGCATGCCCTTCGGCTGGTTGAAGTTGATCTCATCCAGCTCTACGCCGATGTACTTGAACACCTCGTACAGGGCCTTTCCATAATGACCGAAGGCCACCGCACCGTGATGAGGATAGTTCTTCTCAATGAGCACATGACGGTAGAAGCGTCCCATTTCCGGAATGGCGAAAATGCCGATGCCGCCGAAGGAACGGGTTGCAACCGGAAGCACCTCTCCCTGTGCGATGTAGGCACGCAGCCTGTTATCGGACGTGCTCTGCAGGCGGTAGAAGGTGATGGGTCCGGGAATGATGTCTCCCTCCAGGGTACCCTGGGTCACTTCCTCAGGCAGACTTCTCGCCATGATGAACTGATACTTCATCTCACAGAAGGAAAGCTTGCTGGACGGAGTATTGCCGCAGTGGAAGCCCATGAAGGTATCCTTCTGGGTGTAGTTATATTTTCCGGCAATTTCAGACTGATACATGTCAGCAGGGACGGTGTTGTTAATATCAAGCAGGGTCACTGCATCCTGGCTGATGACGGTTCCGATGAATTCGCTCAGCGCACCGTAAATATCCACCTCACATGAAACAGGGATGCCCCGTTTGGTCAGACGGCTGTTCACATAGCAGGGCACGCAGCCAAACTGGGTCTGGAATGCGGGCCAGCATTTTCCGGCAACAACCACATGCTCCCTGCTGCCCTTATGCTCCTCGATCCAGTCGAGCAGGGTAAGCTCATACTGAGCCAGTCTTGAAAGGATTTCCGGCTTCTTGTTTCCGGCGCCAAGTTCCGCTTCCATATCCGCAACCACGGAAGGAATTCTCTCATCTCCCGCATGGTTATTGAAGGCCTCAAACAGATCCAGCTCGGAATTCTCCTCGATTTCAACCCCCAGATTGTAAAGCTGCTTGATGGGCGCGTTGCAGGCCATGAAGTCTCTGGGACGGGGACCGAAGGAAATGATTTTCAGGCTGTGCAGACCGATGACCGCTCTGGCAACGGGTGCAAAATCCGCGATCATATCTGCGCATTCCTCCGCCGTTCCCACGGGATATTCCGGAATATAAGCCTTCAGATTTCTCAGCTTCAGGTTATAGCTTGCGTTCAGCACGCCGCAGTAGGCATCTCCTCTTCCGCCTACCAGGTTGTCTCCGGTCTCCTCCGCCGCGGCAACCACCATGGCAGGTCCGTCAAATTCCTTGATCAGCAGGGTTTCCGGCGTCTCAGGTCCGAAGTTTCCAAGGTAAACCACGATCGCATTGCAGCCCGCAGCCTTCACATCCGCAAGGGCCTTTCTCATATCGATTTCATTTTCGATGCAGACAGGGCACTCATACAGTCCCTCTCCATACTTCTTCGTGTAAGCGGCGACTACGGCTTTTCTTCTGGATACGGACAGATCCATGGGGAAGCAGTCACGGCTTACCGCAACAATGGCAATTTTTTCTTTCGGCATGTTGTTCATCATTTTTCTTCCTTTCCGCGGCCCTGCGGCCGCCTTTTCAATATGGGAACAGCCTGCGGAATGCAGGCGTTCGTCCGGTTCTCTCCGCCAGAAGGCTTCTGTTGTCTGCCGGCGGTCGTTGAAAAACTCAGTGCTCCAGATCCTTCACACAGAGGTTGGTGCCCTTCAAGCCCAGGTGGGTTCCTTCGGGAAGGCCTCCCTCCGGATGGCCGATCAGCCATTTGTTCTTCGCGGTCAGCAGCCTGTCCTCTCCTCCTGCATAATGATTCTCGTCCAGTGTCTGGTTGGTTCCGTCCGGGAGTATGATCGCGCAGCGGAAGCCTTCCTCAGAAGCATTGCAGGGCGCATAATGCAGGCTGGTGGCATACAGCTCCACACCGACACCGGCGGGCAGAAGAAACGCCTCCACCTTTGCGGTATCATAGGTATCTCCTTCTTCGATATCCTGCTGGCAGCCCAGAAGCAGGATCAGATCATTTGCCGCCACATCAATCTCTGAAGTTCTGTGGTATTCCAGCGCGTTCAGATATTCATTGTTTCCATTGCAGTAGCCGATCTGAATGGGCATCTCCCCATAGGTCACATCCTGCAGTGCCTGATAAACCGGAAGCGCTTCCAGCGACTCCACGCTGGGCTCATATACCACCTCCTGCGTGCAGGGTGTCTTCTTCAGTTCCTCCACCAACGCTGAAAAATCCACGTTCTCCACAATTTTTCCGTACTTTTTAAAAGCCGGATCCGTTACCTTCTGCAGTTTCATTCTTACCTCTTTTCCCGCCGCCGTCAGGCGGCATTTTTATCCAGGCACAGACCGCGCCCGTGCTATTCTTTTTCTCTGCCGCCGTCAGACGACATTTTTATCTCACTCAATAACAGCAGCGCCGTCTTTCGCCTTTCCTTAAAACACAAGCTCGTCAAACAGCTGTCTGCATGCAGGATAAATCTGCCTAAACTGCTGATATCTGGCTTCATACTTTGCGGCAAGGGACGCATCCGGCATTTCCACACCTGCCGGCCTCACCAGCTTTTCCGCCGCTTCTTCCACGCTGGCAAACGCACCGCAGCCCACCGCTGCCAGGATCGCACCGCCAAGTCCCGGTCCTTCCTCGCTTTCGATCTGCTCCACCGGAATATTCAGAACGTTCGCCATGATTTTTCTCCAGAGCGGGCTCTTCGCTCCGCCGCCGCAGATCCGGGTTTTCTCAATCCGAAGCCCCAGGGATTTCGCCACCTCGAAGGAATCCCGCAGAGCGAATGCCACGCCCTCCAGCACCGCCTGAGTCATATCCGCCCGCGCAGTATCCATGGTCATGCCGATGAAGGTTCCTCTCGCGTTTGGATTGTTATGCGGAGAACGTTCCCCCATCAGATAAGGGAGGAAAAATACCCGGTTTTCTCCCAGATCTCTGATGGCTGCCTGCTCCGCTCCATAATCGGAGGTTCCCAGGATATCATCCATCCACCACTTGTTGCAGGAGGCGGCACTGAGCATACAGCCCATCAGATGCCACTTCCCATCCGCATGCGCAAAAGCATGCAGGGCATTATTTTCATCCACGCAGAAATGCTCTGAGGAAATGAAAATCGTTCCGCTGGTTCCCAGGGAAATATTGCATTTTCCCTCTCCGACGGTTCCCGTGCCGACGGCAGCTGCCGCATTGTCTCCTGCGCCTGCGATCACTTTCACATTTTCCGGAAGCTCCAGTTGCTGCGCCACCTGAGGCAGCAACGTTCCAACCACCTCGTAGCTCTCATACACCTTCGCCAGCTGATCCTCACGCACGCCGCAGATCTCACACATCTCCTTCGACCAGCAGCGATTTTTCACATCAAAAAGGAGCATCCCTGAAGCATCGGACACATCGGTACAATGTACACCGGAAAGCCGGTAGGCCAGATAGTCCTTCGGCAGCATGATCTTCGAAATCGCCGCAAAATGCTCCGGCTCATGCTTCTTCACCCACAAAATCTTCGGTGCGGTAAATCCCGCGAACGCGATATTCCCCGTGTATTCAGAAAGTTTCTCCTTTCCGATCACCTGATTCAGATAATCCGTCTCCTCTCCGGTCCTCCCGTCATTCCACAGAATGGCCGGACGAATCACCCGGTCATCCTTATCCAGAATCACCAGACCGTGCATCTGCCCTCCGAAACTGATGCCCTCCACCTTCGACCGGTCACAGTCCGCAAGCAGTTCCTTCAGTCCTGCCATCGTCTGCTCATACCAGTCTTCCGGCCGCTGCTCCGACCAGCCCGGCTGAGGGAAAAACAGAGGATATTCCTTCGATACCACCCGGTGAATGGTTCCCCTCTCATCCATCAGAAGCAGCTTAACCGCCGAGGTTCCAAGATCCACTCCTATGTACAGCATGGCGTACCTCCCTTCGCTTCCACTTCCCTGTCATGTTGTATCGTGCCCGTGCACGTTACCCTTATCATAATTGATTTTCATTAAAAAATCAATCCGCTTTTACATTTTCCCGAATATTCTATTTTTTACAATATTTCAGCGCTTTTCTTGATTTTTATTTCCTTTTTTACAATCCGTTTCCGGTTTTCCGCAGCTGTAAAGTGCCCGGACACATCTGAAGGCGGTTTCAAATTGACTTTACGTTCTGTTTATGCTACGGTAGACAAAAGGCTGTTCTTTCTTCAGAAAGGTTCAGGCAGACAGGGAAACGGGAGGTGTGGGATTGGCTACCATAAAAGAAATTGCAGAACTGGCAGGTGTCTCCAGAGGGACTGTGGACCGCGTTCTCAACAACCGGGGAGCGGTCAGCGAACAGACTGCCCGCAAGGTGCTGGACATCGCCAAGGCGCTTCAATACCGCCCTAACCGGGCCGGCATCGTTCTCGCCGCCCAGAAGCGGAATCTGAAAATCGGCGTCATCCTCTTCGACAATGGCAATCCTTTCTTCGACGAGGTGCTTTCAGGCGTGCAGGAAAAAGCGCAGGAGCTTGAAGAGTACAACTGCTGTGTCTCCATCTCCCGCGTCGGCTT
>ULPS01006873.1_pt1 | contig 14152 bp, 10 predicted proteins | sample 1953711 | NCBI WGS metagenome assembly ULPS01 (sample SAMEA4835635, study PRJEB28245) | human gut metagenome | biome: gut microbiome; material: fecal sample | place: Denmark | collected 2008 | reverse complement strand
TAACAGAATTTAGAAAGGAGGCGGCGCTTCCTCCCCTGCATAAATGCAGGGGTTTCCGCGCCGAATTTCTATGATCAAAAACGTCGTATCGATTCGTCTGCCGGTGGCCGAAAAGGCGGTGATTCGCAAAAACCGCATTCTACCGGCCGGACTTTCTGAAAAAGAGGCCGAAAGCCGTCAATTGCCCCGTATCTGCGTGGTGACGGGCACGCACGGAGACGAGTTGGAAGGTCAATATGTGTGTTTTCGATTAAACCGGATATTGGCTGAAAATCCTCAGTTCGTGAGCGGTATTGTCGACATTTATCCTGCTGTCAATCCTTTGGGCATTGATTCGATCACGCGGGGTATTCCGCGTTTTGATCTGGATATGAACCGCATTTTCCCGGGAGACGCCAAAGGCACCACGGAAGAGGTGATTGCAGCCAAGATCATCTCCGACATGAAGGGGGCGGCCTGTGCCGTTGACATTCATGCGTCGAATATCTTTCTGCGGGAGATTCCTCAGGTTCGCGTCAACATCAACACGGCCGAAAAACTGGTGCCTTTGGCTAAGGAACTCAACTGTGATTTCATCTGGGTTCATGCGGCGGCCACCGTTTTGGAAAGTACGCTTGCCTGGTCGCTCAACAGAATCGGAGTGCCTTGTTTAGTGATTGAGGCCGGCGTCGGGATGCGCATCACGCAGGAGTATGGCGAGAGAATCACTGTCGGTCTGTTGCGCTTGATGAAGCGTCTGGGTATTTGGTCAGGCCCCGTTCAGGAGGTGGCAGAGCCGATTGTTTCAACCGACGGTCGGGTGAAATTTATCAACGCGGACTATCCCGGCGTTTTCATTCCGAAGGTGCGGCACTGGATGAATCTCCACGAAGGCGATTCGTTGGGACTGATCACTGATCCGATTGACGGCACGGTTCTCCAGGAGGTGAAGAGTCCTTGCAACGGACTGGTTTTTACGCTTCGCGAGTATCCGGTCGTCAATCCCGGTTCACTCGTTGCTCGCGTTTTGGCCGTCAGCGAATCGGGAAAGGACAAAAAAGGAGCGGCCAAATGAGGCGCATCAGGATTTTTGAGATGCCGTCGCTTTACCGCGAGCCGATGGTTATTACGGGGTATCGCTTCGGCAAAGGTGAAAAATCGGCTGCGATTGTGGGGGCCATGAGAGGCAACGAGATTCAGCAGCTCTACATTTGCTCTCAGCTGGTGCGTCGGCTCAAGATGCTTGAAAACGAAGGCTTGTTGACGGCAGGGCACGCCGTCGAAGTCATTCCCTGCGTCAACCCGTCTTCCGTGAACATCGGAAAGCGTTTCTGGGCAATGGACGACACCGACGTCAACCGCATGTTTCCAGGCTATGACAAGGGGGAGACGACGCAGCGCATTGCCTCCGGTTTGTTTCAGCATCTGATCGGGTGGAAATGGGGCATCCAGTTCGCTTCTTTTTATCTCCGGGGCGATTTTGTGCCGCACGTGCGAATGATGAGCACCGATTGGAGTGATGCGCAGACAGCATGTGACTTCGGGCTTCCTTACGTTTTCGTGCGCGATCCGCTTCCGATCGATACGACGACACTCAATTACAACTGGCAGATCTGGGATACCCGGGCTTACACGATTTTCACGAGTGAAACGGACCGCATTGATGTTGTGTCGGCCGAAATTGCCGTCAACGCCGTGTTGCGCTTTTTGGTTCGGCGGGGTGTTCTGTCCTGCCAAGTGCAAAAGGGCGTTTCTTCTGAGCAACTGCGCGACGATGACATTGTGAACGCCCATGCCGCGGCCGCCGGCATTTTCAGATGTTTGGTGAAGCCGGGAGACCTTGTCCGCAAAGACGATCTGTTGGGTGAGATCATTGATCCAGGTGAAGGACATGTGCTCAGAGAAGTTCGCAGCCCCGGACAGGGATGCGTCTTCTTTGCGTGCCGCGATGCTCTGGTGATGCAACGGCAGATCCTTTTCGGACTGAAGTTGTCTGCGGATCGGGCTGCAGAATAGTTACGCCAACTTATTGAAATCAACATAATTACATCAAATGCTATAACTCTACGTAACTTGCCTGTTCATTTTGCTAGTACGAGAAGCTACTGCATGCGAATTTGCACCCTTAGCGCAATGTAGAAAAGTCGCCTCCGGTTCGTGAATACGACAACAAACTGTGGCTTTACAAAACGGGATCGTCACAAACGATGGAAATACCTCACCCAAGCGTGAAGACCCATACAACCGACTGCAATTACGGTGAGCCCTGCTACTGCCGCTCCCGCAAAAGGCATCAGCACCAAAGCTGAGCCCACAATCAAAACTCCTAAAAAGCCAATTGCCGAGGTAAAGCTCACTGCCGGTCGCGAGGTCTCAAACGTGTGGTGCGCAATGGCTCGCAGACTCAAAGCATCGATCACGGTGGCGACGGCTAAAAGCAAGATGAGTCCGAACGTGTATTTGAAAACTTCCAGTCGCAAGCAAACGAGACGCAGGAGTCCTTGGATAGCCGCAAGGCGATTTAATGCCGTCTGCCAGAGCCCGTTGCGAACAGCGGCGTCAAGTTCTGAGAGAGATTCATCGGCGGCTGGCAGGGAGACAATCTCCCGGTAGATTGTGTTTCGCAGTTCATCGAAACTGCCGTCAATCAACCTGAGTTTAGGGGCAATATGCGCCCGGCAGGATGCTTCGCACGCTGTGCTTTCGTGCTCAAAAACGGCTTGAACGGTTGAGCCCGAGGCAAAACAAAAGACGGCAAGCCACAGGGCTATGATCAGAAACAGGCCGCCGGAGGCGAGGGATCGCAAAGGCTTTGAGGTCATGGAAATTCCTTTCAAAGGACGAGAGGTTTTAGCCGGAGATCAAGTCTTCGTCGGCAATCAGAATCGGCGTGCGCCCCTTCACCAGTCGGCCGCCCGCAAGAGACGCGAAAAACTCGCAGTTGGGGAGCTTGCCGAGCACGTCGCAGGGGATGATCTCTTCGCGCGAAGCCGTGATCTGACGAGAGGCGCCTGCGGTGAAGTGTCCGGGGTGCGCTGTATCCGAAGCGCTCGTGAGCGTGGCGGCGGTGTTGGCGATGTAGGTGCGCCCGAACGTTTCGGCCACGAATTCCTGCGTAAGGCGATCCTTGGTGCGCAGACTCACGAGACTGTTGAAGTTGCCGAGCGCCATTCGCGCTTCATCGGTGGACCCCAAGCGGGCGGCAAGGTCGGCCACCGTCTGCATGGCACAGGTGGTGCGCAGGCCGGATTCGGCGCCCTTATTGAGAATCTCGATGAGGGAGCGGTTGATGACGTTGGAGCATTCATCGACAAAGAGACTGACCGTGGTGCGGGCAATCGAGGTGTCGTTATAACGTTCGCCCGCGCAGGAGGCGAGGTCGGCAAGAAGAAGGGAGCCGATGGCGCCCGCGACCGTCGGATCGGGAAGCGAATTGAGGCACACGTAGAGAATCTTTCGCTGGGCGATGATCTCCGACAAGCTCATTGCTTCGGCGTCGTCGTCTGCGGGCGAAAGCGTTTGTCGCAAAGCTCCCGAAGTGAGCATCGCCAGAACGGGCATGAGGCTCGCCGTGATTTTGGAAAAATGCACCGGGTCGTGAGCGTAGGTGGCGGCACCTTTGAGCGTGGCCTCCGAGAGCGCCTCTCTGTCTCGAGCTTAATCCAAGAGCACAAGCACGCCGTCGCGGCCCTTTTTGCCCTTGAGCTTGACTTCGGAGACGAGCGTATCAAACAGATCCGGCTCGCAGTCGAGTTCCACCGCTTCCAAAAGCAGATCTTCGAAGTCGCCCGTGAGCACCGATTCGATGCCGGCAATCGAGGGCGTGCGGCCGACGTGAACGAGGAGATTTACGACGACATTCACCGCAGACCACGCAAAGGACGTAAAGGGGCCGGAGTCGGCCATCACGGCGGTAAGGCGGCTGGCGATTTCACTCGGTCTCTCAAAGTGCGTGAGCGGATTGATGCGTATCCCCTCGGGGTTGTTCGGATGAAAGAAAAGGGGATCGCTGCGGTTGGCAAGCTTTGCCGCAGCCGTTACGGCGTTTTTGAGTCGGGAGCTCATCTTGGGTTCGATCACGATCACCGCTTCACCTCGCAGAATCGCCTGTGTGACGAGACTTGTCAGAAGCACGCCTTTGCCCGCCTGAGTCGTTCCCACAATGAGCGTGCCGCCTTCCAATGTCTTTTCCGAGATCCAGATGTCCTTTTTTCTGCTCTCCAAACCGTCAATGGCAGCGAGCCCTACCGTACGGGGATCCTTAGGGGCAGTGCCGGTCAGACGCCGACAGATATTGCGGTGCGGAATCAGCCGCTCGACGTCAATTTTGGAGAGCTCATAGAGCTTTTGTGCGTGCTCGGGGCCCCAGTCAAAACCGCGGCCGAACCACACGGGCGCAAAGGTTTCGGTGTCGCCCTTGCGGGCCATGTCGCGGCGTGCGCGAAGAAGACGACGGGCAAAGACGCGGCACGAAACGAGTTCCAAGGCACTGCCCGCAAGCGCTGCTCGGTCCTTGAGAACGGCCATGCCGGATTTCAGACGGATGCCCGCCATAAAGGCAGAGACGAGTCCGACAAGGGAGGCGGCAAAAGCCGGAGCCAATCCGGCGGCGGCAAAGACGCCGGCGACGGACGCGGTCACGCTCCAGGCAAGAGCGGGCTTGAATTCGGTTGCGGGGCGCCAGGTGTCGGCGCGCACAGAATCGGTACCGGCCGTAAAGACGGAACGTCGACGGCGGGAAAAGATTGTCAAAAGTGTCATAAATGGAACAAGAAGTTCAGGAATCGGGTCGGGCGACAACGCGTTTAAGGCGCTTGCTGCGGGCGGCGGCAAGCTGTCGCTTCTGGATATCAAGCACGATTTCAAGACCGGTGGAGACGTCGGCCTCGCCTTTGCGGCGAAGTTCATGCGTCAGATAGCCGTGCGCGACTTCGGCAATTGAGGCCGAGCAGAGTTTGCGAAGAAGCTTTGGCTTGACAAATTTCTGCAACTCGCGTTTTGTGCGTTCTCCGGTTTGGTTTTGGGTGAGAGCAGCGCTTTGCGCGAGCATGCGATGGCCGATCTCTTGGTCTGCTTCTCGGCTCTCTCGGATAAAGAGCCTTAAAAGTCGCGCCATGGCGTCGGTAAAGAGAAACTGCTTCAACAAATCCTTTCGCGTGACGTCCGAGAGATTCGTGCTGTGAAACTCCGTCATGTGCTCCACCCACCAGATCGCTGCCGAAACGGACTCGAAAAAGGGAAACAGAACGCCGGTGTCGGGCAAGGGATTGCCCGGCGAATGACGGTACAGCGCGATCATGGTTTCGGTTTGTGATTCCGATTCGTTGTCGGCTGCCTCAGACACTTCTCGCGTACAGGATACGGCTAGTCCCAAGGCTTGCAGCGGCGAGATCCAGAGCGCGATCGGACCGGTGAAGAATCGCGACGGCACGAATAGGCCTGCGGGAAGCGCGGGCAGTTGCGATCGGGCGGCGCTCGAATCTTGTGCCGTGCGGTTTGCGGCAGTTCGTATGGCAGCTTTGTGTTCGGAGGCGTAACGCATCAAGGCGTGCGTGATGTGTTCCTTGATTTGGTCCTCTGTCTGCGGCAAGTTTTCGGTGCCGACCGACGCTGAGACGCTCGGCTCTGTTGCCATGGCCTCGATTCTTTTTTCCATGTGGAAGTCGAGCCCCACGCCAAAAAATTTGCGCGAAGCGATGTTTAGACGCAGAGCTTCGTCAACTTTGCGCAGCCCCTTGGTTAACACGCCCAATGCCCATGATGGCAGTCCGAGGCCGGCAACGGCCCCATTCATGACCGGGTGACAGGTCGAATCGGGCAAGGTTCGGAGGGCTGGATTTGTTACGTTGCTTCGTGTGTTTCTGATTCCCAAGTCGGTGTCAACGTCGATTTCGAGTTGCAGAAAGTCGTAGGCGGCGGTTGCAAGTGCTCTTTTCGATTCGGGTGAAATCGAGGCCAAAAGTCGTTTTGCCGCATCAGGATGAATTTCCCAGAGGGTGACGAGGTGTTGTCTGCCGTCGTTTTCCCAGCAATGGGCGCGAAAGGAGGAGACAACGAGCCTTGCCTGAGTGAGAAACGCATAGAGCGACGGTTGGTCCGTGACGTTTGAGAAATGTTCGGAGACGGCTTTGAAAAGTGCCGGAATCTCGCTTCGTAGTCGTTGTGTGAAAAGCTCGGCAAAAGCGTCGGGTGTCATGAGGAGCCGCAGGGGCAGATTCGAGCTCGATTGCGTACGCATTGCGACCATGGTGCGCGTCAGTACGCCCGGGGCGGCAGTCACCATCGACGCAAAGAAGAGGTGCCGAGCAAAAAGCACTTTATTGAACGCGGACGATGCCACTGAATTTGAATTCGGAAATGTCACAAGAAAGCCCGCCAGGAGCAGAAGGGCGTTTGGAAAGGCCGTTGGTTTGTCACCGGAGACGGGATCCTTTCTTTGGGGTTCTTCGAAAAAGGCGGCCAGAAGCCTGCGGCATTCATCGCAACATCGGGCGTCGCGTTTGGCAATGAGGCCCGTGAGCATCAGGGCGACTTCAAAAAGCGCTTCGGTGAGTTTGGGGTCGTGCCGGATGTTGCCGGTGAAGGTTGCCTGTAAAAACGACAAAAGTCGTTGTTGCGCCTGAGGTTTAATGTCGGGCGAAAAGGTCGCGAGCGATTCGGACAGAATCGTCGCGTAGCGTTGACGCAGGCTGGCGCCCAAACAGAGCCTCTCAAGAAGGCGTTCGGCGAGAGTGTCAAACTCGGAGTGACTCAAGGGCGGGAATCGTCGGGGTAATTGGGAGAAGAAAGGGTAAGGAAAATCCCAGCTCTCCCTTTTTCCCGGACAACCGTCGGCTAGGCCGAAGATGCCGGGAAAAAGAGAGAAAGCGAAGGGAAACAAACCGCAGAAGTTTAAGGTTCAGTTGCGAGCTCTCAAAGCTATGGATGCTTGACTAATCGAGCAGACGCATCTGACGGCTTTCTTTTTCGTTGAAACGCTTGCGCTTCATCGGACGGCCGGCAAACGTGCGCCGTCGCGGCGATGCCTTTTTCTGAGCTTTTTTGGGAAGCTCGGGCAAAGGGCCGCAGCCGGCGTCGATGTTTTCAATTCGGTCCGTCTTGCAAAGAAGGCTTGTCCCGTAGAGGTCTCGAAACCGCTTTCGGGTGAGCTCGCAAAAGTGCGGGCCCAAGAAAGGCACGGGACCTTCACTGTTCGGCTCAAGGTCGACGTTGGCGGCAAACCGGGCCGAGAAACTTTCTTCTCCTTTCAGAGGAGCAAGTTTCTTGATTTCGGCATCGGTCATCGCAACGGGTTCGGGGCGGGGATCGTCGGGCATATCGGGTGTTTTTCCATAAGAAAAGACCCCGTTGCCGTCGATCGCACACGCAAAGAACCTCAGGGGCTGACTCGACAACGCCTGCGGACAAGCATTGCGGAGAGCCTCTGCGTCTTGAGCAGGATGGACGGAAAACGGGGTCGGAACGGATGAGAAGGGGGCGTCCTTCGGGAGTCAAAGGGCGCGCGGCAAGAGCGAGCGGCGTTAACCGATTTTCGGTCGTACGTTACGACGTCTTCGGTTCGCTGCCGTCGAAGAGTGAAGCGTCTCAAGCAACGGGGCGAAGTGAAACGCCGCCATTTCCAAGAGCGTCAGACACGCGCGGTCGTTGAGTGCACTGCCGATGGCAAGCCGGACGGCTCGCGACAGAGATTGCTCGGGGCTGCAGGAGCCCGCAAGCAGTTGCGTCAGTATTTCGCACAGGCGAATCACAACGCGTGTACTCAGTGCCGCAGGCACGTCTTCGCTCACGAAATCCGCTTTCAAAGCAGGGTTCGTGCGCGAGGCTTGTGCAAGTCGTGCGGCGCAGCGGGCAAGCTCGGAAAGCGTTTCGCTTGACAGAGCGCCCTGAGCGATGTGCTCACAACGGTATAGGACGATGCGGGCTTCCACTTCGGGTTTGGGCCAATCGGCTGCCATATGCCAGAAGCGGTCGCACGTGCTGGCGTCCTGTTGGTTGCGAGAGCTGTAGGCCGACTCGGGCAGCGTACCGCAACGGCAGTTGTCGGTGACAATGACCCGGGTGTTGACGTGTCTGGGAATGCTCAAACCTGTCTTCTCGATCGTGATTGACTGCCCTTCGAAGATGTCGTTGGCGCCCACCCAGACTTCCGGGGGAGCGAGCGAAAACTCGTTGATGAGCAGTACGGCTCCGGTTTTCCACGCAATGGTGGCCGGTCCGTCGATCCATGCGAAGCCTCCTTCGTGCGCGCCCCAGCGGCCGACAAGGTCGTCCTTCACGAAGCGTCGGGAACAGGTCAGGGAAATGACCGGCACATGGACGCGTGCGAGAAACTGAAGAACGGAGGTCGTTTTGCCGCAGCCCGTGGGTCCCGCGATGTAAAGCGGGATACGGGTGTCGGGCCAGGTCCACCACAGCACGAGATCCTGCAGAAAGGATTCATCGAACACGTGACAGGGATCGACCGGAACGACTTGGGCGGGCGCAGCACAGGAAAGCTGCGAAGCCTGAAACCCCGGGATCATTGTCTCGGACGCAAGTCCGAAGTCTTGAGCCGAAATGCAAGTTGTGAATGTCATTGGCATAGTGGTTTTCGCCTTTTTGAAAATCCATCAAAGGGAGCGAGCGAAAACCCACCAAAGACAAGCTGAGAGCTCCGTTGAGGGAGACACTCGAAACTTGCATTCACGCAGGCAAACGCCCGCGTCGGGTTGGTTTGTAGTTCAGGTTTGATCGGTCCGAAGACCACGGTAAACACTGAGAAATCCGTTTGAAGGTCGGCATTTTGCCAGAATGGCGCGGAATTGCAAGAAGCGAAATCCGGCACGACTGTCGCCGGCAGAATGCTGTCGGTCTATGCGCGCAAAGTATGGGCTCGCCTTGCGTATCCGCTTGTCGGATTAGAACCTCAAGGATAACGATGCTTGATCAACGTTTCCGAGTCATTGCTGAAATTCGTTCGAATGGCAATGGCTGAGTGTGTCTGACGTTCGGACCGCCGGCAAGAACGACTATGAGCGGACAAGCAGATGTCGGAACGTATTTGCCGGCGTCGGAAGCGTTAAGCTCACTGAGCGAGGTGGAACTCTCAGAGAGATTCGACCGGGCAATCGGCAAACTATTCGGTGAACTGTAATGGTTCGGATACGAAACCTTAGGCAAACATGCCAAGCGATACCGGATGATCGTTACCATAGTCCTCTGATATCTTGAGCTCGGGTTCTTGCGAGGAAGAGTTCAGGCACTCGTAGACAAATATCTGTCACAGAATGGAAGCCGATCGAATTCTCAATTCAACGCGGCGCCGGATCCGATGTCGAAAGATCGAATCCTCACTTTCGTAATTTGGCGCCTTGATGACAAAACCGGTTTTCAAACCTACAGCTCGGGCAAGAAAGATGATTTTTACGACATTTGTCGAGTAGAAGTACTCGCTGAAATTCGAGTCGTAGATTGACGAATAACATATTCGTCGTTTGCCGAATAATCTAGTTTCAGAATATCGAAAGTTCGCAGGCGAAATGTCCTATCTTTTTTCCGTTATCCGGTAACCAATCATGTTGATTCAAGGTCTTGAGCTCATTGGCATCGAGCGGAATCTGCTATTGTGGCCGTACAGAATCAACAACGACACGGGAGGCAGAAATGCTATACAAAACAGTTGGTTTGGCAGCGGCCTCGGCCGTATGCGCGCTGATGGTCGGGTGCGCCAACACGACGACCGGAAAGACGGTCGAGCCGCTTGAAGTGATGCCGACGGAAGTCTGCATCATCCAAAATCCCAAGGTCACGATCGGTGAGGCCATTCCGTCGCTGCAGTCGGCATTCCAGCGTCGAGGCATCAAGACGACAGTGGTCCGTGATGCCGCGTCCTGCACGTCGGAATACCGTTTGAGCTACGTGATGCAGCGTTCGTGGGACGCAACGACCTACCTCGGTCTTGCGGAACTGACGCTCTATAAAAACGGCGCCATCGTATCGACCGCCAAGTACAAGGCCGGAAGCATGACGCTCACGAAGTGGGGCAAGACCGCCGAGAGAATCGACAAGACGGTCGGCAAATTGCTCGGTGAGTCGGAATAGTTCAGATACGGATCTTTAAAAAGAAACATCAAGCGCCGCTTAAAGGATTTTCGAAGCGGCGCTTGATGTATGGTGAGCCGATGATTTCTGTCCGATCAGAAGTGCTTCGTCCAGCGCAGAGAAGCACCCCAGCGCTCGTCTCCGGAGTCCCCGGCTTCACCGTCGAGCATCAGCGCGAACTCGTGACCGGTTGACGATACCCAGCCAATCTTGCATTGCGCTGCCGCCGCGTGACGGTTGTCGAAGAATTCGACGTTGGTTTCGTCGCGTATGCCGGTCCATGTGTATGTCTCGTCGCCATTGACGTGAAAGCGATTCCGGTACGCAATGCGCCCTTCCAGAAAGAGATTGCCTGTCGGGGAGTCGGCACTGCTGCGCGTCTTGAAAGCCAGGCCGGCTTCAAGTGCCGCTACGCTTAAAAGTTCATCTTCATATTCTTGTGCAACGAGAGAATCCGACTCGCGGACATCGTCTCGGTGGATTCCGTCCCAGCTGAGCTGAGCGTACGGCATGAACGAGAGCGCGATCTGATCGGGGGCAAATTTGCGGCCGATACCGATGGATGCGCCGAGACTGACGGCGTGGGTGGTTGTATCGAGTCGCTTTGAACCCTTGAAGTCGCTGACGTATCTTGTGCGATCCTCAACCCCGTAGCCCAGAAGTGCCTGACCGAAGAGTCGCATGCCGGCACCGAATTCCCGCATCGCCGAAACGCTTGCAAAAACACCTTGCGCGTTTCCCTTGTCCGGGCCGGAGATTTCGATGTCGTCGTAATAGCCGCCGACTTTCCAGCCCAACGCCCAGTCGCCGAAACTGCGGCGAGCACCGGCTGAAAGAATGGTACGGGTACTCTGGAATGATTTCGCGCCGTCCATATTTGCCCGTTCGACGACGAGCGAAGCCTCGGGAATGACATCCGTGGCATACAGATCGGTAAGCGGCGAGAGCGCTGTCACCTCACGCAGGCGAATCGATCGAGACATCGCGGCGGCATCGAAGGTCAGGTGAGAATCCGCCTTGGTTGAAGCAAACGCGTTTTCGAGGGTTGTAGCCACCAGCTGTTTGTCGCTTTCGGGGTGTCCATCCCTCAGGTTTTCGGAAAGGATATCCACGGCGCTGACAAATTCGGCGGCGGTTCCCGAAAGAATGCCGTCGGCTTGGATCACAGCGTCCAGTTTTTGAGCACGACGCATGGCGTCTTGTGAGAGTGAAACGGTTTTGCCGACAAGCTGCATGCTGTTTTCGACACGATGCATCGTAAAGCAGCCGTCTTCAGTTGTGTCGAACGTAAACGTAATGCCGCCGCCCCAAGAGAGCTTCGCATCTGTGACCTGCTCAAGGATTTTGTCACCATCGTTTAAATTGGGAAAAAAGAGCGTCGGGCTCAGAGTAATCTTTTGATCGACGTATTGCCCCGTGCGAATCGTGATGTTCAATGGAGCCTCGGCATTGCTCTCTTGGCCGGATTTTGCCAAAAGTGTCAGGGACGAATTTTGATCCTGAGAAAGATTGCCCACGATTATTTGGTCGATCGTGTGTTCGCCGACATCAAGCACAAGCGATGAGCCTGCTTCCAGTTTCAGTTGACCTTGGACGTGAAACGTGCCGATTCGATTGCCCGGGCTGAGATCGTCTCCGGGCGATAGCGTGCCGCGGGATGTCAGTGACCCGACCACACCGCGTCCTGCAACGGTGGCCGTGGTATCGGACTGGACGTCGTTGTCAATGATGCCGTCAACGACGAGTGTGGCGCCGTTGATCACATCGGTGGAGCCGCTGTAGGAGGCGTGACCGCTCATGACGAGAGTGCCCGCTGAGACGAGGTTGTTGTTTTTATCGAGTGTGCCGGAAACGACGAGTGAGACGGGAAGATTGGCATTGTCCGGTGCTCGGGTTTGATTGCTCGAACCTTGATAAGGTTGGCCGCTTTGAATCGCTACGTTGTAGTCATTTAATTCATCCTGCGTTGTGATGTGAAGCGTCGGATTCCAGCGCACCTCATCAATGTCGTTGATAAAGTAACTCACGCCGTTGCCGGCAAGATTGAGCGTGTAGGCAATCTGTTTTTGTCCGTTGAGCCCTGTCTGAACCGGCAGCGTCCACTTTTCGGCAGTTTCATCCCAACGCGCCATGCGGTTGATGTTGAGTTCGGCAATGCCGCCCACGGCAGAAGCCGCATCCAGCAGCCCCGCGCCGATTCCGTATTCAACGATGATGCAATGTTCCTTGAAATAGGTCTTCCACTCTTTGTAGGCGTCGTACACAGCTTGCCTGTAGGCCTCAGGATCCATATCCCAATCGGCCTCTTCGAGCGCTTGCTCAAGCCAGTCGCCGGCAGCACGTTTGGCGGCTTCTTCTTTAAGTGCCTCAATGTCGGCGTTTTTTGCGTCTCCGGCACTTCCCCAAAAGACAATGGCCGCCGACTCCTTGTATACATTGGTTTCGTATTTGCCGCTTTCAACCGAATAGCCGGGGGAGGCAACGGAAAAATTAAGTCTGCCTCCGAACTGCAAATGGTAGTCAGGATTTTTATGCGACGGATCCGTTTGGGCACTATCGGGATGAATGGCGATGACATCGTACTGACCCTCTTGCGGCTTTTGAGCGGTTGAGAGAACGGTGTCGGCCAATTGCGATGCGGTCATCCAGGGAAAGGCCTGCTGCACGAGCGCAAGGGTACCTGCCACATGCGGCGCGGCCATGGATGTGCCGGTCATCTCAATGGAGCCGTTGCCGCTTCCCGCTTCGGCGCTCACAATATTGGTGCCTGGAGCGGCGATGGTCCATAACGAAGCGAAAAGACCTTGGTTGGAGGCTTCAATGACGCCCGAATTGCCGTGAATGAAATGCCCTTCTTCAAAGAGGTGGTCTGATTCGATGTTGACGACGTTGATGAAGTGGCCGGCCTTCGAAGGGTCCCGCATGATCGGCAGAATCGGGTCGGCCGGCGCAAGTCCTCCTTGGTTGCCTGCGGCAAAGACCATGAGTTTATCGTGTTCGACGGCGGAGTTGAAAACCTCATTGAAGGCTTTCGTTTCGTCCGGAATGTCACCGTAGCTGAACATGCCGCGCACCCAGCCCCAGGAGTTGCTGTAGATCTTGACGTCGTCGTAGGTTTCAATGGCTTTTTTGTAGAGGTCTGCGACCTCATAGATCATGGTCGGACCTTGAATGGTCGAGTAGAGCAAAAGCAACGATGCGTCTTTGGCTACACCGTAGTTAACGGAGGAGTTACCTGAAGCGATGCCCGCTACGTGACTGCCGTGACTTTGTTGGGTGGCGTTGACGCCGGTACCGAATTTCTCGAGATACTGGTCGCTGTAAAGCTTGATGATGTCTTTGCCTTCAAAGGCGATGTGGGTGGTGTCAAAGCCCGAATCGAGAATGCCGATGCGCACGCCTGCTCCCGTAAAGCCCTGAGCGTAGGCGCCTGCCGCATTGATGGCGTCTAGGTTAATGTTGCCGGTGGGAGAGGCGCAGACTGACAGAGGCCACAAAACGGCGCAGACAGCCAGAGCGAGAGCGGAACGATGGTGACGAAAACGGTTTGAAGCGGGCATCAAAACCCCTCCCTATGACGGGAAGATCAAAAAAGGCACCCTTAGGCGTAGTGTGACACAAAATGAGCGCAGTGGTTTGTGTGGTCAAATTAGGGAGAAAAAAACAGCCGAATCGGTCGGCAAAAATCGGCCAAATTGGGTGGCAAAAATCAGTCAAATTGGGTAGTAAATTCTGGTCGATCTGGGTGATGAGCATTGGTAGCGACCGTAGAATCGCTGTCTCGACATAAGTCATCACGCCGTGCGCCATTTGCCAATGGAAAGCACGAACCAATCATCGCTCAGAGTTTCGCCTCGTAAGGAAGTCTGTAAGACGAAAGCGGGTGACGGTCCTGCTGCTACCGCTTTCAGCACGGATGAAGCATGGCTTTTTGACAATTTGCTGACTTTTGGAAGTCACCAAAGAAAAAGGGTCACGCAACCGGAGTTACGTAGACCAACCAGGTCTCATAAGACTTCCATCTTTTTGCGCTAGCACGAAGGAGACCTGGGTGGGGTGGGGCGCGAAATTTGGACCTGAAGGTTCAAGCATT
>ULPS01064020.1_pt1 | contig 14246 bp, 6 predicted proteins | sample 1953711 | NCBI WGS metagenome assembly ULPS01 (sample SAMEA4835635, study PRJEB28245) | human gut metagenome | biome: gut microbiome; material: fecal sample | place: Denmark | collected 2008 | reverse complement strand
CAGGTGAACCGAAAGATGCATCGGCTGCTGCCATAACGGCCTCTGCCTTATTGGAACTTTCCACCTATATAAATAATAGTGATTCTGCATCTTTCTATCGGAATAAGGCTGTGGAAATGCTTCGGATACTATCTTCTCCGGCATATCAGGCTCGCAATAAAAAAGATGCTTTTTTATTGCATTCGGTTGGGCACATGAACAAGGGATGGGAAGTTGATGCTTCTATTAGTTATGCAGATTACTATTATTTGGAAGCATTGGTACGATTGAAACGTTTGAAAGAGAAACAATCTGTTTTGGCTAATTTATAAAATCATTGTTAATCCGTTCATATTATGAATACACAATCTATTGATATTAGTCTTTATCAAAAAGGGGATATAGCCTTGGAAGATATTTATAAGAAATTTAAGAATTGTTTTATGCGGTATGCGGGCAAGGTGTTATCTAGTGAATTTTATGCTGAAGATGTAGTGCAGGATGTATTTATAGGGTTATTTCAGCAGACAAATTATTTTGTATCTGAGGCTGCAGCCTTAAAATATATTTATGCAGCAATATATAATCGTTGTATTGATTTGGTACGCCATAGGCAGATAGCGCAAAGATACGAGGAAATCTATAGTAACGAAAAAAATAGAGTGGTACATATAAATGGATATAACGATTTGTTGGCAAAAGAGTTTTTTGTGATTGTGGAGAAAAGGATTAATTCCCTTCCTCCTAAATGTAAACAGATATTTATCATGAAATTCCAAAAAGAGTTTTCTAATCCGGAGATAAGCAGAAACTTAGGCCTATCATTGAGAACAATAGAGAATCAGCTATATATAGCTAGGAGAGTTCTTCGTAAACAGACGGATAGATATTTATGTTCTTGAATATGTGAGTGATAGAAAATATTTTTTCTGTCTTTTGAGTGTATTTTATTTTAGATTCGTTTAATAAGTAAAAAAAGAAAATGAAAGATAGAATGATTTAATAAATTAAACTTTAAGTACATGCTATGAAACAGAAAGACAAATTTTTATTACTTATGGTATTGTCTTGTTTGCCGTTAGGAAATGCGGTTGCAGAGCAAACAGGTGCAGGGTTGTACTCTCCGATTAATCAAGAAGTATTGCAGAATACGGTGAAGATTACAGGACAAGTTATTGATCCAAATGGAGAACCGATAATAGGTGCTACAGTAATGGAGAAAGGAACTACCAACGGTATTGTAACTGATTTGGATGGTAATTTTAGTTTGACTGTTTCTCCTTCTCATAAGTTACAGATATCTTACGTTGGTTTTCAAACTCAAGAATTGAATATTGGTTCTAACCGTTCTTTCAAGATTGTTCTAAAAGAAGATACTGAGCTGTTGGACGAAGTTGTAGTGGTAGGTTATGGTTCGGTAAAGAAATCGGATTTGACAGGTGCTGTAGCTTCTGTTTCTACTCAGGATTTGATAAGAAGTGGTAGAACGGATGCAGTAGGAGCTATGCAAGGGGCTTTGCCAGGTGTGCAAATTCAACGTTCTAATAGTAAACCAGGAGGGGAATATAATATTCTGATTCGTGGTTTGAATACAATTAGCGGAAGTACATCTCCCTTAATTGTTGTAGATGGTGTGCCAGGAGCTTCTTTATCTAACCTGAATCCGGATGATATAGAAAAAATTGATATTTTGAAAGATGCATCATCTACCGCAATCTATGGTTCCCGTGCTACTAATGGTGTAGTCATGGTTACTACTAAAAGAGGTAAGATAGGTAAAGTAAAAATAGATTATAGTGGATATGCCGGATATAGGAAATATACGAATATGCCCGATATGATGTCTGGTGAAGAATATGTGCAATTGGCACGAGAGGCTAAAAGAGCCGGAAATAATAATAAATATGTGGATGATAGTCAGATTTTCACAGCATCAGAGTTAAAGGCTATTCAAGATGGAAATTATTTTGATTGGGTGGATGCTGTTTCTAGTCCGGCCTTTATGACAAATCATACTATATCGGCTACCGGAGGTAATGAGATGGCTACTTATGCTTTATCTGCCGGATATTATTTTGAAGATGGTATGTTGGAGCCTCAAGAATATTCCCGTTATAATCTGCGTGCTGTTGTGGATGTAGAACCTAGCAAATACATGAAATTTGGAATTAATATGTATGGAACCCATTCAGTACGTGATACGGGTAACTCTGACTTGTTACAGGATGCTTTTCGTCTGCGTCCGACTTATCATCCGACTGATTTGGTGACAGGAGAAGAAATGTGGGCTTATTCTAATGGTCAGTATAATGCGTTAACTACCATGAAGAATGAACTGAATAAAACCAAAAAGTACAATTTGCTGAGTAACATTTATCTGGCAATAACTCCAATTAAAGGATTGACTTTGAAGACCACTTTCTCGCCGGATATAAATTTGGAAGAAATTGGCCAGTACAGAGGTAAATACACTAAAGCTAATAAAGGGCAAAATAAGGCAACCAGTAATTATGCGAAAAATAGCTATGTAGATTGGGTTTGGGATAATCTTGTAAATTATAACTTTGAATTGAAGGATCATCGCGTAGATTTGACCGGAGTGTTCTCTATGCAGCAATCACAAGATGAAAAGTTAAAAGGAATTGGTAATGGATTGTCATATAACTCTTTGTGGTATAATTTGGCAGGAGGATCGGCAAGTAATACTTCTTCTTCCGGTTTTACCAAAACGAATTTGATGTCTTATTTAGCACGTGCCAATTATGTGTATAAGGACAAGTATTTTGTAACAGCAAGTATTCGTTTTGATGGTTCGTCAAAATTAGCTGAAGGCAATAAGTGGGGAAGTTTTCCATCAGCAGCTGTAGCATGGAGAGTGTCAGGAGAAGAATTTATGAAGAGCTTGTCTTGGTTGAGTAATTTGAAGTTACGTTTAAGTTATGGTCAGACCGGTAATGATAATGTAAGTGCGTATCAGACGCAAGGATCTATTAGTGGTGCCAAATATTATACATTCGGTTCTAGTGAGTCTATTGGATATGTTCCCAATAATTTACGGAATTTGGATTTGGGATGGGAACGTACTACAGAATATAATGTAGGTCTTGACTTCGGATTTTTCAATAATCGGATTTCGGGTAGTGTGGAATATTATAATCGTTTGACAGAAGACTTGATTATGAATAAGACAGTACCTGTTACTACCGGTTATTCTTCTGTAAAAGCAAATGTAGGGTCTGTTAGAAATGAAGGGTTTGAGGTAAATATTAATTCGGATAATATCCGTACTAAAGATTTTTCATGGAGAACTAGTTTGAATTTTGCCTATAATAAGAATAAAATTGTAGATTTACAGTATAAGGAGAATTTGACTTCCCGTGGATTGTCTTTAGCTGGTATGAGTGGTGATTATAGTAATCTTTGGATTATTGGTCAGCCTATTGATATAAATTATAATTTGATGACATTGGGAGTATGGCAGCTGGATGAAGCTGAAGAAGCAGCTAAATATGGTTGTAAACCTGGTCAATATAAACCTTTGGATTTGAATGAGGATGGTGTGATTGACGATAAAGATCGTGTGATTGATGGTAAACGTACTCCGGATTGGACAGGTGGTATGACTAATACATTTACATATAAGGAATTTGATTTGTCATTTCAAGCAGCTTTCCAAGCAGGGGCAAGAGCTAGAAATCAGTTCTATGTTTCGTATGCATTGGAAAACAACAATCTCAATTTTAATAATTTAAGAAAAGATTATTGGACTCCGGAAAATCCTACCAATGCTTCTGCACAGCCTAGTAACATGGGTACTTATCGAAGCAAGGCAGGATCATGGGGAAATGCAAAATCGGAAATGTCACATACGATGTTTTCCAGTAATTTCCTTAAGATTTCTTATATTACTTTGGGATATACTTTTAAACCATCGGTTCTTGAGAAAATGAAATTAGGCAATTTGCGTTTATATGCAACAGTTCAGAATCCATTTATTTTCTGTGCAAAGGATGTGGTTGATCCTGAACAGTTGAATGTCAGCATCAATACATCGGATGCAATGACTCGCAATGTAATATTTGGTATTAATTTATCATTCAAATAATTAGGATAGTATGAAAGCAAAAAATATATTTACTAAAGGTTTCCTGTTGGCATCTGTGTTTGCTCTTTCGGGATGTTCGTCTTTTCTGGATGAAAAAAATTGGTCTAGCCAGTCTGCTGAAGAATATTATGCTACGGCTGAAGGATATGAGTCTCTTATTAATGGAGCCTATTCCACATTAAAATCTGTTTATAATACAACCAACTATTTTCTGTTGACCCAACTTGGTACGGATTTGGGGACTCAGAATGACGGAACAGCAACCAATGCTTTAAATCAGTATACAGTAGATTATACCAATGATAATGGCACTGTCTATAATCAGTGGAAGGTATTATATGAGTCTTTGAAAAATGTAAATGCTGCTATTGGTCGTGCTGCTATGGTAGTTACAAAGGATCAAGATATTTTTGATGGTATTGATAAAGAAATCTTGGCCCAACGGGTTGCGGAAGCTAAGTTCTTGCGGGCGTTATATCTTTTTGAAATTGTAAAAAATTGGGGGCAAGCTCCATTGATCTTGGAAGAACCGACCTCACCTTCTACAACTTCGCAATTGGATAGTGGATCTGATTTTTACAGACAAATTCTGGCAGATTTGCAGGACGTTATGGATTCTTCTCTTCCCATGAAGCAGACTTCGGCGAATTATGGACGTGTATCAAAAGCGGCTGCTAAACATCTTCGTTCTCTTGTTTATTTGACTCGAGGATATCAGAGTTATGCAGAAGCTGATGATTTTAAAAAGGCTTACGATGATGCTGTAGATGTAATTAAGAATTCCGGACATACATTATTGGATGATTATGCAATGGTTCATCGTCAGGCAAATGAAGAGAATGATGAAATTATTTTCAGTCTTAACTTTTCTGCCGGAGCAGGATGGAATAATAATATTCAGACAGAATTCTATTTGTTTGTTTATCGTGAAGGTTGGACTGATTTGGGCTTTTCTTCAATTTATTGTAATGATTATGCTTCTGTTATGCCAACCAAATATAGTTATTTATTATTTGATTGGAAGAAAGATAGACGTACGGAAGTTACTTTTATGAGTCCATTGAATGGTGACCCGGCTACTTCTATAGACGGACGTGCTTATGGTAGAAATTGGTTTGAGAGTACAAATGGGGTAAATGTGGCAAAGGGTGATACCGTAATTTATTTCCCTGTTCCCGGAGAGAGTGGTTATAAACAATATACAGATGCTGAAAAAGCGGCTGCTAATAATCGTGGACGTTTTTTCTATAATTATCCTGAGGGTTCTCATGCTGATGCTGGAAATGATGATTATTATAAAACCGGTTATCAAAGCTTTAATGCAAAATCACGTGTTTGGCTTCCTGTTTGGAAATTTAAAGATTGTAATACCCGTTATAACAGTTCGGGAACAGTAGAAAATGGAACTCGTGATATTTATTTGTTCCGATTGGCCGAAACTTACTTAATTGCTGCTGAGGCTGCTGTTAAAATGGGAGATAACTCTAATGCTTTATACTATATAAATCAGATACGTAAACGTGCCATGAATAATGCTCCGGAAGGTGGACTGCAAGAATATGTTGGTACTGTTACATTAGACAATGTATTGGATGAAAGAGCATTGGAACTTTATGGAGAAGCACCACGGTGGAATGACCTGCAGCGTACAGGAAAATTGGCAGAAAGAGTTTTGAAATACAATTGGGATGTCACTAATATTACAGGTGGATTGATTCAGACCCAATTAAGTGAAGCTACCTTTAAAAGTAAATATGGTCTTCGTCCTATTCCTGTTACATGGTTGAATACTTTATCCAACGGTCAGGAATTAGGAAATAATCCGGGTTGGGAGTAATTGAATTATCTTAATATTATAATAAGTTTATAGCGTATTCTTCCTTTTTTGTTGATCTATAGTAAAGACGGTTTTTTAATCTGTCAATGACATAAAAAATAGAGAGTACGCTATAAATGTATAACTTTGCAAGGTATAAATAGTTAGTATGATGAAAAGATTATATATAGGTGTATTATGGATGGTATTTTCTTTATCCATCCTTCAGGCAAAAGAGATAAAGATGTCCTCGCCGGATGAAAAGTATCAGTTTACTTTAAGTGATGAGGGTGGGAACTTGCATTATTCTTTGAATTGGAATGCTAAAGAAACGATAAAACCATCTTTATTGGGTATTAAGGCTAATACTATATGGCGTGATCATTTGTCATTAGGTGACATGACAACTGCCGAACAGGATACTGTCTGGCATCCTGTATATGGAGAACGTAGCACCATAAAAGATCAGTATAAAGCTTGGTCGGTAGTCATTAACCGTCAGAATTCTCGTGACAAGTTGGTTTTGGATATACGGGCGTATAATGAAGGGATTGCATTCCGTTATCGGTTTCCCGGCGGACAATATTTGAAGATCACAGATGAATTTACTGAATATACTTTACCGGAAGGAACAAAAGCTTACTTTACATCCAGGGCTCAGACTCCTTATGAATTTCTCCCATTGGAAGGATGGCTCGGTGAATCAGACCGTCCGTTGCTTTTGACATTACCTGAAGGTCCTTACGTATGTCTGGCTGAAGCGCAAGTGGTAGACTATGTGCGTACAAAATTCAAGTTATCGACAGAAAAAAAGAATACGATTCAATCTGCTATGTATGGTCCCGTAGAAGATATTGCTCCTTATCATACTCCTTGGAGGGTGATTATGTGTGCTGATAAACCGGGACAAATATTGGAACATAATGATTTGATTCTGAATTTGAACCCTTCTTGTAAAATAAAGGATACTTCATGGATAAAACCCGGAAAAGTGGTGCGTGAAGTGACATTGACTACAGAAGGAGGAAAAGCTTTGGTCGATTTTGCCGTGAAACGCAATCTGCAATATATTCATTTTGATGCGGGATGGTATGGATTTGAATATGACAAGGTTTCTGATGCTACTACAGTGACATTAGACCCTCGTAGAAATCCGGATATAAATGCTTTGAACCTGAAAGAGGTGGTAGCTTACGCTAAAGAACGGGGTATAGGAGTTATCCTGTATGTTAATCAACGTGCATTACAACAGCAATTGGATGAGATTCTTCCGTTGTATAAGTCTTGGGGGATAGCGGGTATTAAATTTGGTTTCGTACAGGTGGGATCACAAGTATGGACTAAATGGATGCATGAAGCGATCAAGAAATGTGCTGATTATGGCTTGATGGTTGATGTACATGATGAGTACCGTCCTACAGGGTTCAGTCGTACATATCCTAATCTGATGACTCAGGAAGGTATCCGAGGTAATGAGGAATTTCCTGATGCAACACATAATGCTACTCTTCCCTTTACCCGGTTTATAGCTGGAGCGGCGGATTATACCATTTGTTACTATCGTCAGGATTTCGGTCGCTTGAATGCAGACAAGGATAGTTATGGTGTTCCTCGTTCTAAATCTATCCAGACCACTCCTGCGCATCAATTGGCTTTGGCGGCAGTTTATTATAGTCCGTTGCAATATATGTATTGGTATGATAAACCATCAGATTCTCAAGACGAACCCGAGTTGAAATTCTTTGATGATGTATATACTACATGGGATGATACAAAAGTGTTGCAAGGGGAGGTCGGTGAATTTATTACTATAGCCCGTCGTAAAGGAGAGGAATGGTTTATCGGTTCGATAACAAATAATGAGAAGCGTGTTTTATCTGTAAGCTTGGATTTCTTGCCCGAAGGAAAGAACTACATAGCGGAAATTTATACGGATGGGGATAAATCAGTGAAAACACGTACTAAAGTCAGAGTTTCTACTTATCGTGTGAGCAACAAGACGAAATTAAACTTTTGTTTGAAAGCATCCGGGGGGGCTGCAGTTCGTTTAGTTCCTGACGATGGAAATATAAAATCTGTCAAAAACTATAAGCAGCAGCGGTTATGAGAAAGTTTAAAATATCAGTCCTGTTGAAATTGGGTTTCTATTGTCTGTTTTTGAGTATAGGACTTGAGATGCAGGCCCGAAAATTTGTGCATCCGGGAATATTACATACAACAAAAAGTATTGAGCGGATGCGTGCTCAAATCGCTGATAAGGAATATCCTGCCTATGGTTCTTTTGAATTATTGAAAAGTCATCATTGTTCTCAGGCGGATTATCAGCCTTTCGGACCTTTTGAAATCATTTCAAGAGATGGTGAGTTTCGTCATACAAAATCAAAAATGGAGCAAGACTTTAGTGCAGTCTATCAGAATGCATTGATGTGGGTTTTGACTGGTGAAAAGACTCATGCCGAGAAATCTTTGGAATTATTGTTAGGCTATGCCGGAACACTTAAAAGAATTCCGGAAACGAATGATGCCCCTTTGTTGGTGGGGTTGGAAGGATTAAAGATTATTTATGCTACTGAAATACTGCGTCATACTTATAAAAAGATGACAGTTGTTCAGTTTAATGAGATCAGTAGAATGATAAGGGAAGTGTTCTTGCCTGTAATGGAAAATTTTTACCATCGTAAGCCTTATACAAATGGGAATTGGGGGCCTATTGTGACTAAAGCTTATATGGCAGCTGCTATTTTATGGGATAATGAGGAAATGTATAATAAGGCGGTTGATTTTTATCTTCATGCCAATGATAACGGAACAATAGCTCATTATATCAGTGGGGATACCGGTCAGATACAGGAGAGTGGTCGTGATCAGGGGCATAGCATGTTGGGTATAGGTGCCCTGGCAACTGTTTGTGAAATAGCTTGGCAACAAGGTGATGATTTATATTCGGCTCTTGATAACCGGCTTATGAAAGGGTTTGAGTATGTCGCAAAATATAATTTGGGGTATAATGTTCCTTTTGCTGTGTGGAAGGATGTCACAGGAAAATATAGCAACTGGACTGAGATATCTAATAAAGGAAGGGGGAGATATATGCCGATTTTTGAAATGGCCTACAATCATTTTGTTATACGGAAAGGGATGCAGATGCCTTATACGGAACAGGTTCTTCGGCAGATTCGTCCTGAAGGATACGATCGTGATCAGCCTGCTTTTGGTTCTTTGTTGTTCAATGAAGCGGGGAGTAAAAAGAATTATGTTGACTTGGTAAATCCTTTTGTTGACAGTCACCGTTCCCGATGGTTTTTTTTCAGTTCGGCATGTCGTCCGTTTGGTATGGTCAGCCTTAGCCCTGATACGGATACCGAGCACTCTTGGGGATCAGGATATCTGTATGACTCAAAACAAATACGCTGTTTTAGTCATGTTCATAATTGGCAGATGTCCGGTGTGGCGGTGATGCCTACCGTTGGCGAGTTTAAAGGGCATTTGGGTATGAATGCTTATCAATCGGCTTTTACTCATGATGGAGAGATAGCTAAACCGGGATATCATAAAGTGAAACTGACAGATTATGACATAACAGCAGAGTTGACTTCTACTATGCGCGTAGGCTTTCATTGTTATACTTTTCCGAAAAGTGATGCCAGTTATATTTTATTTGATACGGGAGCGTTTTTGGCACATGGACCTACAGCTTATTCGGAGGTTTGGAAAGTAAGTGATAAGGAAATAGCCGGATGGGAGATGATGGAACGTACAGGACGTCGTCCTAAAGATACTCCTGTTTATTTTTATGCACAATTGAGCAAGCCAATGGATAAGGTTGTATCTTGGCGCGAAGGCCGGATAGAATCTAATAGCAATCCGGAAAGAATATCAGGTAAGAATGCGGGTATGGCAGTCCGATTTAAAACAGAAAAAGACGAAAAGGTGATGCTGAAAGTGGCGATTTCATATGTCAGTGTAGAACAGGCACGTAAGAATATGTTAACGGAACTGTCAGGCTGGGATTTTGAGCAAGTAAAGCAGTCTTCTTTTTCCGAATGGAATGATTGGCTTGGAAGGATAGAAGTGGAAGGCGGTAGCAGAGAACAGCAAATAAAACTCTATACGGATTTGTGGCATGCCTTATTGGGACGCCATGTAGTCAGTGATGCCGATGGACATTATATGGATATGACTTCCGACTTTCCGCGCATACGGCAAATTCCTTTGGGAGAAGATGGAAAACCTTTGTATAATCATCATAACTTTGATGCATGGTGGGGAAGTCATTGGTCACTGAACATACTCTGGTTTATGGCATATCCTGAAGTTATGGATAATTTCTGTAATACAATGATAGATATGTATCAAAACGGAGGTCTGATTCCCCGTGGACCATCAGGAGGAAATTATACGTATGTGATGATTGGTGATCCGGCTGTTTCTTTTTTTGCTTCGGCTTATAATAAAGGAATTCGTAATTATGATGCGGAACTGGCTTATGAAGGTTTGCGGAAAAATGCTTTTGTGGGAGGTATTCGCGACCATGCCGGTTATGAACATAGCAAGACAGCTTATTCCGGTGGCATGAAATATTATGAGGAATGGGGGTATGTGCCTGACGGACGGAAAGATGTTGAAGGGATGCATACTACCGGAGCTTCCATGACATTGGAATATGCCTATCAGGATTGGTGCTTGGCACAGATGGCGAAAACAATGGGGAAATTACAGGATTATGAGTTTTTTATGAAGCGGTCAAAGAATTATCGTAATCTTTGGAATCCGGAAAGTGGTTATATGCAACCTCGTGGAGAGGATGGCAACTGGTTACCTTGTTTTGATCCGTTGGAATTGACAGAAAAAGGAGGATTTTGCGAGAGTAACTCTGCTATTTATTCACACTATGTTCCACATGATATGGCAGGATTGATAGAACTTTATGGAGGTGCCGACCAGTATGTTAAGAGATTGAATGCTAATTTCGAAAAGAGTGAGTCGTATGGGTTTTTCCGTTCTAATAAAACAAAGGAAGGCAATTGGACAGATTATGGTAATCAGCCGGGGACTGGAATGGCTCATTTGTTTAGTTATGCAGGAGCACCTTGGCTTACTCAGAAGTGGGTGCGTAAAGTAAAAGCTGCTTATTGTGATGTGACTCCCTATGGAGGCTATCGGGATGATGAGGATCAGGGACAGATGGGGGCTTTAGGTGTTCTGATGGCAATCGGACTGTTTGAGGTGGATGGTGGTTGTGCGGAAAAGCCTTTTTATGAGATTACTTCTCCGCTTTTTGATAAGGTTACTATTCATTTGGACAATCGTTATTATTCCGGAAAGACTTTCCAAATCATAACGAAAGGAAATTCAACTGATAATATGTACATTCAAAATGCTTCCCTTAATGGGAAAAAGTGGAATAAATGTTGGTTTTATCATGAAGACTTTATTAAGGGGGGGACTTTGGAGTTGAAATTAGGGGCAAAGCCTAACAAAAAATGGGGTGTAGAAGAACTTCCTCCTTCATTTATATCTTCAAAATAAAGATTAAAAGATTCTTGTTCAAAACATCGGTAAAGGATCTGTGAACATAAATTAGATGTGAACTGATTATTTACCGAAGTTTTAATGAAATACTGTATTTATAGGAATCTGAATATTCCTGCCATTCCATGCTGAGTTAAAATGGTGGGAGGTTTAGGGCGTTATTTCGAACTGACCATGTAATCTGATGTCTGTAGAAGAAGCTCCGAGCATTACTTTGAAACTACCCGGTTCCACACGGAAATTCATATTTTTGTCCCATAATCCTAAATCTTGTGGTCGCAATCTGAAATGAACAGTTTGTTCTTCTCCAGCTTTCAGACTGATACGTTCAAAGCCGCGTAATACTTTGGTATAAGTGGTAACGCTGCTGATTTCATCCCGTAAATAAAGTTGTACTACTTCATCTCCTTTTATTTTTCCTGTATTTTTGATTTTACAACTTACATGGATATCTCCTTGTACTCCTTGATGTGATGGTGATATATGTAAATCACTGTAAGTAAAAGTGGTATAACTTAAACCATGCCCGAAAGGATATAACGCTCCGTAAACGGAAGTGGAGGAACTTTCGTCTGACCCTGGTTTAAAGGGAAAAGCAAAAGGAATTTGCCCTACAGATTTAGGAAAAGTAACTGCCAGTCTTCCCCCCGGATTATAATCGCCGAACAAGGCTTCGGCCACAGCTTGTCCGCAAAATTCTCCGGGAAACCAAGCATGTAAAATGGCAGGTACATGAGCTGCTGCGTAGTTTATAGAAGAAGCGCGTCCGTCGAGCATTACTAGAATGACCGGTTTCCCGGTTGCACAAACAGCTTTTAAAAGTTCTTCCTGTCGTCCGGGAAGGTTAAGGCTGGTTCGTGAACGGTCTTCCCTGACGGTCAGTTCATTCCCTCCTAATACCATGACTACCACCTCGGCTTGTTTGGCTGCACGAATGGCTTCTTCCATTAATTGGACTTCTTCCGCAGTTTTCGGGAAATCAAGGATTTCACTTTCCGGGAAATGAGGGTCTATGATGTCACATCCTTTTTTATAGATCACTTCTGCATGAGGCAACAGTTCTTTTATACCCTGATAAACGGTTTTAATAGGAGCATTGGCCGGACCGTATCTGCAAATCAATTGAGTCTGTTCGTCGGCATTGGGACCGATAACGGCAATGGAACGGATAGATTTGGATAAAGGAAGCAGGTGCGTTTCATTTTTTAGTAATACCAGCGACTGACGGGCAGCCTCCAATGACACAGCTTGATGTTCCTTACTATGGACTATTTGTTCTGCTTGTTTACCATTGCCACGATAGGGATTGTCAAATAACCCTAGCCGGAATTTGATACGAAGTATCTCGGCTACCCGTTTGTCGAGAGTCTCCTGAGAGATTTTGCCATTATCAACAGCTTTACGAAGAGGCAAGATAAAATCGGCAGGCGGAGTGAAATGGGTACGGATATTCAGTCCGGCATTGACCGCCTGTGCTATTCCGTCTTCGTATGTATCTGCTACTTTATGCTTGTTGGAGATAAATTCCACAGCTTCACTATCCGATACTACGTATCCTTTAAATCCCCATTCTTGACGTAATATTTCGGTCAGAAAATGGTAGCTTCCCGTAATGGGTTCCCCGTCATAGTCATTATAAGAGCTCATTACTCCCAGCGCTCCGGCTTCTTGAAATGCCATCCGGAAAGGTTCTATATATAAGGTACGCATTTCTCGTGGGGCTACGTGTGGGTCGGTTCGTGTCTTTCCGTCACGTCCGCCTATCGGGATACTATAAACTGCAAAATGTTTCGGAGTAGCTACCAGATTGTATTTTTGCAAACTGGTAATCATTTGTTTTCCTAATTCTCCTACTAAATAAGGATCTTCTCCGTATGTTTCTACACATCTTCCCCAGCGAGGGTCTTGGGCGATATCAAGGATGGGAGAATAGATGTTGGTATATCCTAATGCCACTGCTTCTTTAGCTTCCACTTCTCCGATACGGGCTATTAATTTTTTGTTCCAGGTGGCACCCTGTCCGCACTGGGCGGGGAAGTAGGTTGCCCGGTCATGACATAATCCGCGAATACCTTCATTGGTGAAATCTACTGGGATACCTAAACGTGTTTTTTCTACAAACCAGCGTTGAATGGTGTGTTTGGCATTCACATGTTTGGCGTATGGAAAAGAATATTCGGACTTGAAAGCCCCTAATCCGTTATGTTCTTCATCTATGTTTCCTATTCCGTCTTTCCATACTTCTGTTTTCCAATTGTTTTGAGGCAACGCATCTTTCAGTACGCGTCCTGAACCGTAAAGTGTGGCCATTTGACAGGTTTTTTCTTCTAGTGTCATTTGTGAAAGCAGGTCTTGTACTCTGTCTTCCAGCGGGGCTTTAGGATTTTCATATAGATCCATTTTCCCGTTCTTGTTGAAGTCTATCCATCCTTTGTGGTAAATTCCGTCCGGTATGCCCCCTGATATTGGGGTACAGAATAGGAAAGTGATTGCTACAGATAAAGTGTGTTTATTCATGCTATTTAAGTTTTGTATATGTATCTAATACGTACAAAGATAGGTTTTTACTCATTTCTTTGGAAGATAATTTTAGAATAAAGTTGAGTGTTTCTTGATTCTGATTCGTTTTTATAATAAACAATGAAGATAGCTATGAAACATGTATTTTTATTTGGAATATTCGGTTGGCTTTTATCATTTACGCTTGTTGCACAAACAGGAATTTGGCAATGGTCTGTACCCGTCCGTAATTTTAGTACTCATCCCAAAAATCCTGAGTCAAGGGCTTACTTGTGGATTCCCGGGCAGTGTGAA
>ULPS01021368.1_pt1 | contig 14267 bp, 6 predicted proteins | sample 1953711 | NCBI WGS metagenome assembly ULPS01 (sample SAMEA4835635, study PRJEB28245) | human gut metagenome | biome: gut microbiome; material: fecal sample | place: Denmark | collected 2008 | reverse complement strand
AGCTGACTGTTACTAATAGGTCGAGGGCATAACCAAAGCGGGAATAGGTAAGAGATGGATGATGATTCTTTGTATGTAGTTTTGAAGGTATACTTCAATAATTAAATATTCCTCCTTAGCTCAGTCGGTAGAGCATTCGGCTGTTAACCGAAGTGTCGTTGGTTCAAGTCCAACAGGGGGAGCTCATAAAACCCGTAAACTTAAAGTTTACGGGTTTTATACATTTCAGAAAAGGCTCGTATCAAAAATGTTTTTATTATACGAGCCGTATTCTTTTTAATAGCGAGAACTGCTGATACATTCACAGCTTCCACTGTGCTGATTCTTTTTGGAGTTCTGCCATGCGCCGGTAAAGACCGCCTTGTTTCATCAGTTCTTCCGGGGTTCCCTGCTGGGATACATGACCATTTTCCAGAACAATGATCTGGTCAGCACCGGCTACAGTACGCATCCTGTGGGCAATGACCAGCACGGTTTTATCCTGAAGCAGGCGAGAGAGAGCTTCCTGAACAGCGCTTTCATTCTCCACGTCCAGGCTGGCGGTTGCCTCATCCAGAAGGATAACCGGTGCATCTTTCAAAAGAGCACGGGCGATGGAGATCCTTTGCCGCTCGCCGCCGGAAAGAGTGGAGCCGTTTTCTCCGATCACGGTCTGATAACCTTGCGGGAGATTTTGAATAAATTCATCGCATCGGGCAGCTTTGGAAGCTGCGATGACTTCCTCATCCGCAGCTTCCCGGCGTCCCAGACGGATATTTTCCATCACTGTATCTTTAAACAGAACCACGTCCTGGAATACCATGGAATAGTATTTTAACAGTGTCTCCGGATCCACGTCGGACACATCCACGCCTCCGAGGGTAACTTTTCCTCTGGTAACGTCCCAAAAACGGGCGGCTAATTTACACGCAGTGGATTTTCCGCCTCCGGAGGGACCGATGAGGGCAGTCACTTCCCCCTGTCTGGCGGTAAAGCTTACATCCTCCAGTACACCGTCCCCTTCCCGGTAGGCAAAGGACACATGGTCAAAAGTAATGTTGTAGTTTTCAGGTGCGAACTCTTTTGTGCCCTCCTGTACCGGCTGTTCCAGAATGGAACGCATCCGTTCAATCTGCAGTTTGGTATTGAAAGTGGCGGCGATATTCTGCAGTACCAGCCCCAGCGGGTCATAAAGTCTTGCGGCGGCAAAGAGGAACCCCAGAAAATAGAGAAAAGAAAGTTCTCCGGCTGTCAGAAGCGCTCCGCCGGTCAGGATGGTAGTGGCCAATCCCAGACGAAGGAAGGCTTGGGCGGAGCAGACAAACACGCCGGTAGCCAGTTCTGAGTGAATGGAGCCCTTCTCCATGGCAATCAGTTTTTCTTCCAGTTTTCCCATGTAGGCTTCCTGTCGGCTGCATGCCTTAATATCCCGTATGGTTTCCAGCCCCTCCTGGATGCAGTCGGCTGCCGCCCGCTTGTTTAAAATATTTTTTGTACCGAAGGAATCCTGGATTTTCTTGCTCCCTGCCGTGAGCAGAATCGCGGCAGGCACCACCCACAGCACGGCCAGCGCCATCCGGCAGTCACATAAGAACATGGCGACGCCGATCACAAGAGTGGAGAAAATGGAAGCGAACAACTGAGGCACATAGTGGGAAAACATCTGATCCAGGCTGGAGCAGTCTGAGATCATGGTCGAGGTCAGGTCGCTTAGATCCCGGTTTCCGAAAAAACTCAACGGCAGCCGGCGCAGAGTCTCCGCCAGGTTTACCCGGCGGCTGGCACTCTCCTTATAGGTTGCCAGATAGAGCGAAGCATACTGAAACCAGTGAAGAATAAACAGCAGGAGCAGGACAGCAATACCAAAGCCTGTATAAATCCAAAAGCCATCCATAGGACTGCCTCCGTTTTCCATGGAATCCAAAAGCTGCTGAGCTGTAAACAGGACGGCTCCCACCGGAAGCATCAGGCCTAAATTGCACACGAAGCACCAGATAACGGCTTTCACCAGATCCTTTGCCCCTTTTTCACTGAGCGCAAATAAGTGCTGTAATTTTTTTGTCATACCGATTCCTCCTTTCCAACTTTCCACTGGGCGCTGCGCTGGTAATCCTTCCACATGGAGGTATAAACACCATGCAGTGAAAGCAGGCTTTCGTGACTGCCCTGTTCGATAATCTTCCCGCCGCTCAGGACAATGATAGAATCCGCATTTTGTACGGTAGACAGCCTGTGGGCGATCATTAATACGGTTTTGTTTCTTGTCAGCACTTCAAATGCTTTCTGAATGTGATGTTCATTTTCAGGGTCGGCAAAAGCAGTTGCCTCATCCAGCACTACGATGGGGGCGTCTTTCAAGATGGCCCGCGCCAGAGCAATCCTCTGCTGTTCACCTCCGGAGAGATAAATGCCTTTCGTCCCAACCACAGTATCCAGACCGTGTGGCATTTTTTCCAGAATGTCATCACACTGTGCGGCGTGAGCGGCAGACAGAACCTCATCTCTGGAAGCCTCCGGTCTGGCGGCCCGGATATTTTCCAGAAGACTCTCCTTAAACAGCCGGGTATCCTGAAAGACAAAGGCCACTTGTCTCATCAGATCTTCCGTGTTCATCTCCCTGATATTGACTCCGCCAATCGAAACGGTACCTCTGTCCGTATCCCAGAAGCGGGGAATCAGGCTGGCAGCTGTGGTCTTGCCGCCTCCGGACGGTCCCACCAGCGCCGTAACCTGACCGGGGCGGATAGAAAATGACACATCATCCAGAGCCGGCCGATCCGCGCCCGGATAAGTAAAGGTCACATGATCAAAGGATACGGCGGCATTTGCCGGATGTTTCGCTGCTTTTGATTCTTCCATGGGTTTCTCATCGAGGATTTCATCCAGACGGCTCACGGCTTCGTCTGCTTCCATGACAGCCTCGCTCATATACATGATCCGGTTGATCATTTGGCCGCAGGCGGGAGCAAACAGGGCGTAGAAGATAAAGTTGACAAACACTGTGCGTATATCCCCGCCGGAGGACAGTAACAGTGCCGCTGGGATCAGCAGGGCGAAGGCTCCGTTGATAAAAGTCAGGAAACAGGTCTGCCCGATACGACAGCTCATGGCATACTGGCTGGCCAGATCGCTGTACTCCCTGATGGCAGCGTAAAAAGCCTTGAAGGAGTAGACTGTCTGCTGGAACATCTTAACCACAGGAATACCACGTACATATTCCACCGCCTCACCGCTCATGCGTTCAATTTCCTTCTGGTACCGATGGAAAAATCCTGCATTCTTTCCGCCCATCATCAGGCACATGGAGAGAAGGGCAAGAACCATGGTGAGCAGGCATAGAAGCCCCATTTTCCAGTCAAATAGAAACAGCATCAAAATGGCGGCAATCGGCGTGACTATGGTTCCCGCCAGGTCCGGGAGTTTGTGAGCCAGCAGATCTTCTGTAAGTCCGGCGTTGTCATCAATAAGTTTCCTGAGCCGTCCTGACTGATTTCCTGTAAAGAACCCCAGAGGCAGATTCAGCACGTGGGCCATGGCAGTACGCCGAATGTTTCGAGCGGTACGAAAAGCAGCAATATGAGTAGACATGAGCGCCGCAAAATACAGGGCGATGCTGCCGATGGCAGTCCATACCGCCGTCCAGCCCCAGCGGGCCAGACCGGAGGTCCCGCCAAGACCGGGCCAGGTCTCCAGTACCTTCCTTGCTGCCAGCCAGACGCATACATAAGGGATCAGCCCCAGTATCGCAGACAGGGCGGAAAGGATACAGCCCAGCAGGGTAAGATTTTTGTGCCCGCCTGCATAACTTAAGATGCGGGACAGGCTGTTTTGCTTTTTTGCTTTCAAAGATATACCTCCTTTGCGCTTAAATATTTATCATGAAGTTAGATTAAACTAACCAACATGCAAAAAAGATAGGGCTATTGCCCCATCAATTTCAGCCATCCGGCTGTGTAAAAATCCCGCAGCTGATCCACATAGCGCAGGGCCCTGTCTCTCGGCATATCGTGTACCACGATCTCAAATACCCCATTAAACATGCCGCTGGCAATGATATGACACATCTGCTCATCAAGCTCCGGAATATTATGTCCAAGGCGGCGAAGGACTTCCATATATTTTATCGTGTACTCTACTTCTACCTCAACCATGTTGTGGACAAAATGCTCATAGCTGGTGCCTTCTGACCTGCACAGCAGCAGTTTTACTGGTTCCCGGTGCTGACAGATGTATTCCACCATCCAGTGGATACAGTTCGAGGACTCCACCCCCATGTGGTCTGGCTGCTGTTCTTCGGGGAGTTCGGCGAAGGAGGTCTGTGCCTCCATAAACTTCCCCATAAGGGCGGCGGCATGAGGTTCCACAATGGCGGTGAACAAAGCCTCCTTACTGGAAAAATACCCATAAAAGGCGCCGGTCGTCACGCCGGCCTTTTTTACGATCTGACGCAGAGACGCGCCAAGAAAACCCTTGTCAGAAAATTCTTCCATAGCTGCATGTAAAATATTATCCAATGTGGCAGATGATTTTTCCTCCATAATACCCTCCGTATAACACTGTCATATAACAATGTTATTATATTGCGCAGAATGGGATTTGTCAATAGGAGTCCCTTTATCTTGTTAAATTAAATAAAATTTTTTTTAACATTTCCAGAAGTAAATTAACAGAATCCTGACATGATCACAGCTTATTTTTAAACTTCCTGTCGGAAAATATAACCGACTTTGAAATAAAGGAGGAGGTTTTTTAATGAAAAAGGCAGTATCAAAACGAGTGATGTGTTTTGTTTTTGCGGCAGCACTCGTATTTACAACGATCCTGACCTCCCTGGCAGGGCAGAACAGGATCCAGGTACATGCAGAAGGAAGTCAGACAGCAGTTGTCTCATCCGGTACTACGCAGTGGCAGTACAGAGATGATAATGCTGTGCCGGCAGAAGGCTGGAAAACAAGTGAAGCAGTCACTGGCGGCGAATGGAAAACAGGAGCAGGAAGCTTTGGGGCAAAAAATGGATCGATCGCAGATCTGGGCGGAGGATATACACCGCAGGTGCTCTTGAATCAGTACATTGAAGGGACGTCAGATGATATCCCGGTTTATTATTTCCGCACAACATTTGACGTGGCTGATCCTGCCGGAGTGACAGGAATCACAGGATCTGTAATCTATGATGACGCGGCTGTCGTATATATCAACGGTCAGAAGATCGCAGGATTTGACGACGGCAGTTTTGACAGTGCCGGATATGGCGGATCGAATGAAAGTACGCCCAAGACGGGAACCATCAGTTACACCGATATCCAGGCACTGGGGCTGAAGGCCTCAGGAAATGTCGTTGCGGTGGAGATTCATAACGGAAGAGCCAGCAGCTCAGATGTTTATTTTGATTTCGAGAGTCTCGTGCTGGACACAGAAGAGCAGCCGGTTCAGGCAGCAGAGATCAAAGGGCTCTCTCTTGAGATCGGAGCGGACGAGACACAGAGAAATGTGGCATGGCTCGGCACGTCTTCCGCGGAATCCTATCTCCAGGCAGCGGAACGTCCTGCGGACTATCAGGACGGGGACGCGTTCCCGGCAGACAGCGCTGTGACTTATACAGCTGTGCAGGCAGAGTCCCAGGTGAGCGGGTTCAGGAGCAACAAAGCGGTGATGACAGACCTGAAGGAAAAGACTTCATATATTTACCGGGTGGGAAATGATGAAGGATGGTCAGAGACATATACATTCACGACACAGGAGTTCGGAGCAGGCAGTACTTTCAATTTCCTGTTTGCCGGCGATCCGCAGATCGGAGCCAGCGGCAATTCCGGATCTGACACAACGAACTGGCAGAACACATTGAGAAGATCATTGAATGCGTTTCCCGGGACGAGTTTCCTTTTGAGCGCAGGAGATCAGGTAAACGGTAACAGCAATGACACAGAGTATGCCGGATTCCTTTCACCGGATGCGATCCGCTCGATCCCTCTTGCAGTGAATGTGGGAAATCATGACAACGGAAATGGGCGATATACAGATTACTATAATATGCCGAACCTGTCATCCTATGGCATGAGCAATAACACAGGCAGCGGAAGCGGCGATTACTGGTTTATGTATAACGGTACGCTCTTCATGTCCATTAACTCTAACAATACAAATACATCCGAGCACAAGGCATTTCTTGAAGAAGCACTGGAGAAAAATTCGGATGCACTGTGGACGGTGGTAACATTCCATCACTCTACATACAGCGTGGCAAACCATTATACGGACAGCGACATCATACAGCGTAGAACAGAACTTTCACCAGTGTTTTCTGAATTGGGCATTGATGTTGTGCTGATGGGACATGACCATTATTATACAAGGACATACATGATGGAAGGCAGCAATCCCGTGATCCCGGAAGGAAATAATGTGCAGCTGGGCGAGGAAGCTCCTTCTGTTGTGATGAATCCTGAAGAAGGGCAGGTACTCTATCTGACGGCAAACTCTGCATCAGGAAGCAAATACTATGGAAAGAACGGAAGCCTGGGGACAGGCTGGCCGGAGTATGTGGCTGTCCAGGATCAGAGTAACCGAACAAATATCACAAATGTAACAGTCTCTGAAAATGAGTTCCGTGTGGATACCTATTATACGGACAATGACGAGTTGGAGCTGATGGACTCCTTTACGATCAGACGGACAGAAGATCCGGTGATCACAGTGCCGTCAGCGGAAGACGGAACTACAAAGATCAAGGTCGGACAGGCGTTCAATCCGATGACCGGGGTCACGGCACAGGATTGTGACGGAAATGACCTGACAGAAAGAGTATTTGTGACTGTTTACGAACTCAGCGGCAGCGGCGAGACACAGGTGCAGTACGTAGATACATCCAGAGAAGGAAGTTACCGTATCGTCTATGAGGTGACAGACGCATATGGAAAATCGGCACAAGCAGAGCAGCTTGTGACCGTTATAGCAGACGGCGGATCAACAGACCCGGATAATCCGGGCGGATCAACCGATCCGGACAATCCGGGCGGATCAACCGATCCGGACAATCCGGGTGGATCAACCGATCCGGATAATCCGGGTGGATCAACCGATCCGGATACACCGGGCGATGGAAACCAGGGTGGAACAGACACGCCGGACGGCGGACAGAATGCAGGCGGACAGAACGGAAATGATCAGACTGGAGATTCTGACCAGGGCGGTGCTCTCCAGACAGGCGATGAAAGCCTTCCGTTAGTACTCTATATTGTGATCATGGCGGCAGCAGCTGCAGCAGGAACAGCTGCATTCATGCAGAGCAGGAAAAAAACAAAATAAAGCAGAAAGCTGGAGGAATAGTGGAAAGACAGAAAAGAACGTGGATGAAGAGCAAAAGGAAATCCGGGACAGATCTGGCGGTGCTGGCAGTGATGGCCATTCTGGTGATCATCCTGTGCGTCGCAAATAAGGCGAATCCCGTATCCTATGAAATGTATACATCAGAAGGAGTCACTTACGAGAAAGGGACAGTGACCCGGATCCTGGAGGAAAATCTGGAAAAAGAGAAGGGATCGGACCGGTACAGGGGCACTCAGGTGCTTCAAGTCCTGATGAGGAGCGGCGACCTGGAAGGTCAGGAAATCGAGGTGTCCAATGAATTGAGCAGCACCCATAATATCCTGTCCGGCGTGGGGCAGAACCTGATCATCAAGGTAGATGCACCGGAAGGCGTGACGCCGTTTTACAGCGTTTTCAATTATGACAGGACTACGGGGATCCTGATGCTTCTCGCCATGTTTGCTCTGTTAATGATCCTGACAGGAGGCGCGAAAGGGATAAAGAGCATGCTTGGACTTGCGTTTGCAATGTTTCTTATCATGGCGTTCCTCCTGCCGGTGATCTATCACGGGTGGCCGCCTGTGGCAGCAGGTATCATCACGGCGCTTCTGATCACAGTATTTTCTATGGTGCTCTTAAACGGCATCAGCAGGAAAACTGCCGTGGCAGTAGCGGCGACGATGGCAGGGGTGTTTGCGGCAGCGGTGATCTATTATATCTTTTCGTCGGTCCTCCATCTGAGCGGTTTTAATCTGGAAGAGGCGGAGGAGCTGATTCTTATCCAGAACAATACAGGAATGCAGGTCGGAGATCTGTTGTTTACAGGCATCCTGATCGCTTCTCTGGGAGCAGTGATGGATATGACAATGTCGGTGGCGTCGTCATTGTTTGAGATGAAACATGTTCATCCGGAGATGACGCAGAAAGAAATATTCCAATCCGGCATGGTGATTGGGAAAGACATGATTGGCACCATGTGCCAGACGCTGGTCCTGGCTTTTGCAGGAACCGGCGTGGCGGCGCTGCTCGTGCTGATCTCATACGGCAGTACATTTAACCAGCTCCTGAGTTCCGATTATGTGGCGCTGGAACTGATGCACAGCCTTACCGGTAGCATGGCAGTAATACTGGCCGTCCCGATCACTGCGTTCATCACAGCGGTGATCCTGGGACAGAACCCGGGAAAAGTGCAGGATATGCAGGACAATTGACTATGACAATATCTTATGATCAAGAGGAAACAAAAATGGCGAAAAAAGGAAAGAGCAGGAAGAAAAGAATACTGGCAGGGGTTCTTGGCGCGGCGGTGCTGTGCACAAGTCTGTCAGCAGCAGGATTCGCACAGACGGGAATTCTCTCGGGAGAAGAGGATTACACACAGTATGTAGATCCGTTTATAGCGACACAGGTAGATAACGGACAGCAGTTTCCCGGCGCGGTATCTCCGTATGGGATCGTGAAGCTGAGTCCGGATACTTATCCGCATACAAATGATGATCATGCGGGATATGATTATGCCGAAGATCAGATTGCAGGATTCTCCCACACCCGTGTGGAAGGTGTAGGAGGCCAGGGAGCAGGGGGAGACGTGCTGATCACCCCGACTTACGTACAGTACACAGGAAAACCGTCCATGGAATCCAGGGCGCAGACCTTTTCTCATGAGAAGGAATCTGCTTCTCCGGGATATTATGAGGTGGAGCTGGTGCCAAATACAGGGACTGACACAGGAACTCCGGATGACTCCATCGGAAATATCAAGGCAGAGCTTACAACGACTACACGGACAGGACTGCACAGATATACATTTCCTGAAGCGGGAGAGGCTTCGGTCGTAATGGACCTGAATTATACGTATCACGGGACAGACATCAGGGATGCAGTGCTTGAAGTAGGGCAGACAGAAGAGGGGAACGCTGTGCTGAGCGGCCGTTTCTCGGGGCGGAATGTCAGCGGTCACGGGAAATATACCATGTATTTCTACATGGAGACGGACACGCCGGTCACAGACATCCATACATGGAATGGGAATACTTACGGAACACTTACAAGCCTTACAGGAAATGACCTGGGCGCGGTCCTGAGTTTTGATGTTGAAGCGGGACAGGCGGTACAGGTTAAAGTCGCAATCTCTCCGATCAGCAGCGAACAGGCAAAGATCGATATGGAAGCAGAGAATGCGGAATGGAATTTCACCCAGGTAAGAGAACAGGCACAAGATGACTGGAACAGCATGCTTGGCAGAGTGGATATACAGAGCTCAGAGACAAGTGATCCGGACGGAAGCCTGAAAACACTCTTCTATACAGGATTGTACCGGATGTTTATGACGCCGGTAAATGCGACGAGTACAAGCGGGACATACCGCGGGACAGACGGAGAGATTTATCAGGCAGAAGGATATACGCATTATGATTCATGGACATTGTGGGATGATTTCCGTAAATATCCGATCATCGGGCTGATCGCGCCGGATGTTTATAAAGATATCATACAGTCAGTGGCAGATATGCTCGTGACAGGAATCTCCACCTGGGGAAATGACACACAGCCTGTGCTGACGGTCCGGAATGAACATGCAGTAGCGCTTCTTGCAGATGGAGTGTCAAAGGGATATACCGATATCAAAAACCTGGACGCGGCCTATGAAAAGGCAAAGGAGATCGCGGAAAACGCGGTGAACGATAAAGTAGAGAGCCAGGGCTATTTTGAGGGACGCGTGGACCAGACTGTGGAATATGCATACGATGACTGGTGCCTCTCTCTGATCGCTTCAGCGCTTGGAAAAACAGATGAGGCAGAGTATTATCTGAATCGTTCTCTCAATTATAAAAATCTCTATAAAGCAGACGCTGTGACAACAGAAGACGGCACACAGATCGGGCTTCTGTGGCCGAAGGACAGTAATGGAAACTGGATGAACGCAGATCCGGAAAGATATGGGGACAACGGACTGTACCAGGGGACTCTGTGGCAGTATACATGGTGGGACACCTATGACGTAGGCGGTCTGATGGAGCTCATGGGCGGCGAAGAGAATATGCTGGCAGCGCTGAATACGCTCTACGGGGCAAAAGGCGAGGATGCAGACGGTTCCAGGATGCTGCATACGAATACAAATGAAATCGACCTGCAGACGCCATACCTGTTTAATTTTGCAGGGGCGCCGAGTGAGACTCAGTACTGGGTAAGACAGATATATGCAGGAAAGACCTGGAACCGGTACAGCGGGACAGGAGAATACGGAACCCCGCAGTATGTTCAGGTATATAAGGCGACGCCGGACGGACTCCTCCAGACGATGGATGACGATGCGGGTACCATGTCGGCTATGTATGTGGCGGCAGCGATGGGAATTTTCCCGATGACACCGGGGGATTCTACATTCCAGATCGGGACTCCGTTCTTTGAGAAAATGACGCTTGACCTGGGAGACGGCAGGACTTTTGTGATCAATGCAGAAAATGTGTCAGCAGACAGCTATTATATCCAGAGTGCTTCTCTTAATGGAGAAAGCCTTGACCGGACATGGCTGGATTACAGTGAGATCGCCCAGGGCGGAGAAGTTACCTTCACGATGGGATCCGAACCCTCCGACTGGGCGGCAGACGGAGTGGACGCGCCTTCCGTCTCTGATCCGGAAGACACACAGGTATATGAATACAGTGTGGATTACAGTGCAGATGAACTGACGGCGGAAGACGGTCAGGTCGATGTGGCAGTGACAGCAGAACTGTCAGGCGGAGCCGCGTTCTCGGATGATGTGTCGGGAATCCGTGCAGAGGGACTTCCGGAGGGGCTGACCCTGACTGCTGAAAAGAAGGATGACCAGACTCTGGAACTTGGCATCCGGGGAGAGATAGCCGATATCACAAATGAATATGAGACATATGACATCCAGATCATTATGGATGACGGTGCTTTTGAGAACGGGGTGAAAGCGTCGCAGGTGGAGAATGCCGTGATGAGCAGCATGGCGGCGCTCCGGCTGAAGAATACGATGAATCCCGTCAGCATCGAAGTGCAGGCTCCTGACCGGACAGATTATATGGTTGGAGATGTGCTGGACCGGAGCGGCGGAGAGGTCACCATAACTTATAAAAACGGATTTACAAGAAACCTTCCTCTGACAAGCGGGGAGATTACAGTGGACAGTCTTCCCGGACAGGCAGGAGACGGGCAGCGGGTAAAAGTCACGTATAAGGATGCAGAAGGATATTTTACGGTCAATATGAAGGCAGTACAGGCGGATGAAAGATCCGTTGTACTGGACTATGATTTCACGGAAAGCAGTGAGGGCACCGTGGAGGATGCAGGACAGAACGGATATGACGGAACGCTGAAAAACGGCGCGTCTGTGGCGGCAGGCAGCCTGGTGCTCGATAACAGCCAGAAACAGTATCTTGATATTCCGGCAGGCGCATTCGGCGGTCTTGACGGCGATGCGACGATCTCTGCATGGGTTTATCTGGATTCCGCAGCAAACAACCAGATGCTGATCGGTGCAGGTGTGGATAAGAATAACTTCTTTGTATTATCAACGAACAACGTACTCCGCACTGGTCTGAATATCGGAGGAGCAGGTGAAGACAGGACCCAGGCAGAAAGCGGTATGCCGGTCGGAGAGTGGGCGTATCTGACTTATGTGCAGGAGGGACAGACAGCCAAACTGTACATGAACGGCGAGGAAATTGCTTCCGGACAGGCAGACGGAGCCCTGGGCAGCGTGATCACAGAGGGATCTTTCGTCCGGCTTGGCGGGATTGATTTCTGGGGTGATCCATATACTGACGGAAAGATCAGCAGCTTCACCATATATAACAGAGCGCTTACTGCTGAAGAGATTTTAAGTGAACAGGAGCGTACGGACAGCAGGCTGGCGGACACGATCGCGGAGGCAGAGGCTCTTCTTGAAGAAGGAGGATTTTCAGTTGAGACGACAAGCGCCCTCCAGGCGGCAACGGACGAGGCAAAGGCGGTAGCGAAGTATGCAGCAGCCACAGAAGAACAGATCGATCAGGCGGTGAATAACCTGTTGGATGCGATTGATCAGGCAAAGAGCAGCCAGAACGGCGGCAGGGGAAGCGCTTATGACACGCTGGAAGCTGAGAATAAGGACGACTGGAGCGGCGGAGCCCTGAAGACGGAGCAGAGCCAGGATAACACCAGCGGCGGACAGATCGGAAATGTCGGCGGCACCTATGACGGAGCATGGCTGAAATATGAAGACCTTAATTTTGGAAATACAGGAGCCCAGAGTATCGCTGTACGGTATGTCAATAATTCCAACCGGTGCGGCAACAATTCCAGAGTAGATATTTATCTGGACCAGATGGAAGGAGATCCGGCAGTGTCTGTATCGATTCCTCCGACCGCAGATAACTGGAATGTATATCAGGAAGTATCGGCGGATCTGGAACAGGCGGTCACAGGCGTCCATGATGTATATGTGGTCATGCATACAGAGGCGGCAAATGCAAATTATGTGGCGAACTTTGACTGGTTCCGTTTCTCTGAAAAGGAAAGTACAGACCGTCTCAGGCTGGAGGCAGAGGATTATAATGACTGGAGCGCAGGTGATCTGAAGACCGAAAACAGTACAGACAGCCAGGGCGGAAGCCTGACGAACCTGGGCGGCAGCTATGACGGAGCATGGGTGAAATATGAAGACTGCATCCTCGGAGAAGAGGGGATGACAGATATCACTATCCGTTATGTCAACAATTCCAGCCGGTGTGGAAATAACAACCGGATTGATATCTACCTGGACAGCATGGATGGAAATCCGGTACAGACCGTCTCCATCCCGGCAACGGGAAGCGGCTGGAGTGATTATGAAGAGGTTACTGCCGGGCTGGACACGGCTCTCAGCGGAACACACGACGTGTATTTCGTGCTGAGGACTGACGGAGGAAACGCAGGCTATGTAGCAAATGTAGACTGGTTTGAGTTCAGCCGGAATTCCGAAAGAGAAGATTTAAAGGCGCTGTACGAAGAGGCGCTTCAGTATCTTGAGAATAAGGATCAGTATGCATCAGATGACATCGAAAGACTTGAGGGGGCAGTAGAAACAGCAGAAAGTGTGCTCAGCGCGGCGGACCCGGCTTCCGAAGAGATACAGGCAGCGATCAGCAGCCTGAATCAGGCGATCGGAAGGCTGCACACAGTAACGGATAAGACGAATCTGAACGACCTGCTCGCACAGGCAAAAGCATTAGATACTGCTCACTGGACAGAAGAGAGCAGGGCGCGGATCGAGAGTGCGATCGAATATGCAGAGCAGGCAGCCGCGGACGAGAATGCTACACAGGCTGTCGTGTCCATGGCGGAGCGTCTGCTTTCCGATGCGATGGAGAATGCAGAAGAGACAGCGGAAGGCGACAAAGTCGTGCTGAACGCGCAGATCTCTCAGGGAACGGCTGTCGGACCGACAGGATATACCGAAGAGTCGTACAGCAGACTTCAGGAGGCGCTGGAAGCGGCGAATATCGCAAGCGCGGACCGCTGGGCAAGCCAGGAACTGATCGATGAATGTGCAAATGCAGTAAAACAGGCGGTTCAGGATCTGGAAGAAAAATAAAGTGAGAATAGACACTGGAGACTGCCAAAAAAATGGCAAGTCTGCCGGAAGGGGCATCATAATTTCAAATAATTATGATGCCTCTTTACATACCGGCCGGGAATTGAGGATAAAATGCGAATATAAGCAGACGTTTTCTATAAGATTAGAGAGCCCTTTTGCAGAAAATGTCTTGCAAAATAGGAAACGGTATGCTATCATATAAATCGCTGTTGAGGAGAAGTCAGCAGTTTGCATTTGATTATGGCCCCGTGGTCAAGCGGTTAAGACATCGCCCTTTCACGGCGGTAACACGGGTTCGATTCCCGTCGGGGTCATTGTTTTGCCGTTGAGGCTTAATTTATGAAGATTGACTTTGGCAATCATATGCCGATGTGGCTCAATTGGCAGAGCAGCTGATTTG